>FLNY01002092.1_pt1 | contig 21435 bp, 12 predicted proteins | sample 1140381 | NCBI WGS metagenome assembly FLNY01 (sample SAMEA3878172, study PRJEB12797) | bioreactor metagenome | biome: Moose rumen | place: Sweden | collected 2011-10
CGTCAGAAGAATGACGTACCTCCTCTTCATCGGTCTCGGGATTGATACCCCTGATGGACTCGATGTCGGTAGGAGCGGGCATATAATCAACGATTGCGTCAAGCAGCGGCTGAACGCCCATATTCCTGTACGCAGTACCGCAGCACATTGGAACCATACTGCCGTCGATTGTGGACTTACGGATAACCCTCTTTATATCTTCAACGGTGATTGCTCCCTCGCCGTCCTCGAAGTATTTTTCCATAAGCTCCTCGTCCTGCTCAACTACATGCTCGATAAGCTGAGTTCTGAACTCGGCTGCCTTATCAGCCATCTCAGGTCTGATTTCTCTGATTTCAAACTGCTGTCCGTTATTCTTATCAGGCTCTATATAGATTATTTCATTGTTATTTACAAGGTCGATTATTCCCTCGAAGGTGCTTTCCTCGCCTATCGGGAGCTGAATTGGAATTGCGTTGCACTGAAATCTGTCAAGTACCATATTATATACATTGTAGAAATCAGCGCCCATAATATCCATCTTGTTTACGAATATCATTCGCGGAACCTTGTATTCGTCAGCCTGACGCCATACGGTCTCAGACTGCGGCTCAACGCCGCCCTTTGCACAAAGAACGGTTACGGAGCCGTCGAGTACACGCAGCGAACGCTGAACCTCAACAGTAAAGTCAACGTGTCCCGGTGTATCTATAATATTGATTCTATGGTCCTTCCAGAAGCAAGTAGTAGCAGCCGAGGTAATGGTAATACCTCTTTCCTGCTCCTGCTCCATCCAGTCCATCGTCGCAGCGCCGTCATGGGTTTCGCCTATCTTATGGTTAATACCCGTGTAGTAAAGAATACGCTCGGTTGTCGTAGTCTTACCCGCGTCGATGTGAGCCATAATACCAATATTTCTTGTTTCTTCAAGAGATACCTTTCTTGGCATAGTGTTTTACCTTTCTGCCCACTAAAGATATTAATATCTGAAATGTGCAAACGCCTTGTTTGCCTCTGCCATTCTGTGCGTATCGTCACACTTCTTAACCGCGCCGCCGGTCTTGTTTGCAGCGTCCATAATCTCATTGGCAAGGCGTTCTTTCATTGTTCTTTCCGATCTTGCTCTCGCAAAGGAAGTGATCCATCTGAGACCGAGAGTCTGACGTCTTTCGGGACGAACCTCAAGCGGTACCTGATAGGTAGCGCCGCCGATACGGCGAGCCTTAACCTCAAGAACCGGCATTACGTTCTCCATAGCTGTCTCAAATACTTCGATAGGATCATTTCCTGTTTTTTCCTGAATGATGCTGAACGCATCGTAAACAATTTTCTGGGCAACACCCTTCTTACCATCAAGCATAATGTTGTTGATGAGGCGGGTTACTACCTTTGAATTGTAAAGCGGATCAGGAAGAACATCACGCTTAGCGATTTGACCTCTTCTTGGCATCTTCGCTTCCCTCCTTCATTAATAATTAGATGAGTTCATAGGTACTCGGTTTTTCCGTGGAGCCAACAAAAAGCCTACGCTATATATCATAGATAAACTATTGTCGGTTTCCAAATTTTAAGAGTTTAGGTTATTACTTCTTAACCTTAGGTCTCTTTGCACCGTACTTTGAGCGGCTCTGCATTCTGCCCGAAACGCCCTGGGTATCAAGCGTACCGCGGATGATGTGGTAACGCACACCGGGAAGGTCCTTAACACGTCCGCCTCTTACCATAACGACAGAGTGCTCTTGAAGGTTATGGCCAACGCCGGGGATGTATGCGGAAACTTCCATACCGTTTGTAAGACGAACTCTGGCAATCTTACGGAGTGCTGAATTCGGCTTCTTAGGCGTAGCAGTCTTAACTGCAGTACAAACGCCGCGCTTCTGCGGAGAAGCGTTATCAGTCATAACGTTCTTCTTCGTGTTTAAGCCCTTTAAAAGTGCAGGTGCTTTTGCCTTCTTTTCGAGGGACTTACGTCCTGTTCTTACTAACTGATTAAAGGTAGGCAATAGTTTATCTCCTTTCTGAATTATTTATGCGTCGTGCGCATATGAAGAACTTCTCAAGCGAAAAATCCTTCGTATACGCACGCCCACGGAATGCAGGAAGCCTGCATTCCGTTTAAGCGTTTTGTACAAATATTCGCGTCAATTTTTGGCTAAAATGCCATAAACATACTAACACGATTACGTATTATAGCATTATATAATACATTTTGTCAAGAATAATTTTTATTCTGTTGTATTACTTATAAGAAGCTCCTGAAGCTGCTCAAGGTTAAGGATTTCCTCGCTTCCCTCGGGGCTGAAGTATGAGGGAATAACATCTACGTCCCTGAATACGTCCATACCCGTACCTGCGGGGATAAGCTTACCGATAAGCACATTCTCCTTAAGGCCGAGAAGCGGATCGCTCTTGCCCTTGATAGCGGCGTCGGTAAGAACCCTTGTGGTTTCCTGGAAAGAAGCGGCTGAAAGGAAGGAATCCGTAGCAAGCGAAGCCTTTGTAATACCCATAAGAATCGGAATATAGGTTGCATACTTGAGGTTTTCCTCACCCTCTGCGAGCCTCTCATCAACCTTATCGTTAGCCTCGTCAACCTGAGTTACGTCAACCATTGTGCCTGCGATAAGATCGGTATCGCCAGCGTCGTCAACAGTACACTTCTTGAGCATCTGACGTACGATAACCTCAATGTGCTTATCGTTGATGTCAACACCCTGAGTTCTGTATGCGAACTGAACTTCCTTAATAAGATAGTTATATACAGCCTCTTTACCGAGGATAGCAAGAACGTCGTGCGGGTTCTTTGCGCCCACAGTAAGCTCCTGTCCCTTCTCTACGTGAGTTCCCTCCACAATATTCTCGTGAAGCCTTGCGCCGTAAGGAATGAGGTATTTTCTCTCCTCGCCCGTTTCGGTGTTGAATACAACGACGTGACGGCTCTTCTTGATTTCCTCAAAGTGAACGTCGCCCTCGATTTCGGAAAGGATTGCAAGCTGCTTCGGCTTTCTTGCTTCAAAGAGCTCTTCAACTCTCGGAAGACCCTGAGTGATATCCTCGCCGCCTGCAACACCGCCGGTATGGAAGGTTCTCATGGTAAGCTGAGTACCCGGCTCACCGATTGACTGAGCGGCGATTGTGCCGACAGCCTCGCCGACCTGTACGGGCTCGTTAAACGCAAGGTTTGAGCCGTAGCACTTACAGCATACGCCGTTTCTTGACTTACAGGTAATGAGCGAGCGGATTTTAACGGTCTTAATGCCCGCGTCAACGATGCGCTTAGCGTCGTCGTCGTTCATAATCCTGTCGGTATCCATAATAACCTCGCCCGTTTCGGGATGAATAACCGGCTCGGAAAGGAATCTGCCTATAAGTCTTTCCTCAAGCGATTCAAGGACGCGCTTGCCGTCCATAATTGCATAAACGTCGATACCCTCGCGACATCCGCAGTCGCTGTCCCTGATTATAACGTCCTGGGATACGTCAACGAGACGTCTTGTAAGATAACCCGAGTCAGCAGTACGAAGCGCGGTATCGGTTAAGCCCTTACGCGCACCACGCGAGGAGATGAAGTATTCAAGGATATTAAGACCTTCACGGTAATTAGCCTTAATCGGAACCTCGATGGTTTTACCCGAGGTGTTCGCTATAAGTCCTCTCATACCTGCAAGCTGACGGAGCTGCGAGGTACTACCACGCGCGCCAGAGTCAACCATCATATGAATCGGATTATGAGTTCCGTCAAAGTTGCCCGTAAGCTCGTTAGAAACCTTATTTGTACAGTCCTCCCAAGCCTTGATAACGGCTGCGGAACGTTCGTCGTTGGTAAGCTCGCCCCAGTTGTAGCGAAGCATAATCTCGTCAACCTTAGCCTCAGCCTCAGCAAGATAATCCTTCTTCTTTTCGGGGATAAGGGCGTCGATAACGGCAACGGTTGTACCCGAAATCGTTGAGTACTTATAGCCCTGTGCCTTGAGCTCGTCAAGCATTCTTGAAGCAACAGATACGTCGTGCTTGCGGATACACTTATCAACGATTTTGCCGAGTCCGCCCTTCTTAACTACGAAGGATACCTCAAGCTCAAACTCGTTTTCGGGGTCGCTTCTGTCAACAAAGCCTAAATCCTGAGGAACGGGTCTGTTGAAGATAACTCTGCCGACCGTGGTCTTTACAAGCTTGGATTTTACCTCGCCGTCAACCTCCTTGGTAAAGCGGATTAAGCACTCCGAATGTAAGCCGAGCGAGCCCTCCTGATAAGCCATAAGAGCCTCGTCTGTATCGCGGTAAATATTGTATCTTGTAATCTCCTCGCCGTTAATAACCTCTGTTCTCGGACAGCCTGCCTCACCCGGCTTAATCATAGTCAGGTAGTAAGAGCCGATAACCATATCCTGAGTAGGAACGGCAACGGGCTTACCGTCGGAGGGCTTGAGAAGGTTATTAGCTGCGAGCATAAGCATTCTTGCCTCAGCCTGAGCCTCAGCGGAAAGCGGTACGTGAACAGCCATCTGGTCGCCGTCGAAGTCCGCATTAAACGCCGTACAGGCAAGCGGATGAAGCTTTATAGCTCTGCCTTCAACGAGCACGGGCTCAAACGCCTGAATACCGAGACGGTGAAGCGTGGGAGCACGGTTAAGCATTACGGGGTGGTCCTTGATTACAACCTCAAGTGCGTCCCATACCTCCGCCTTCTCAGCCTTTTCAACCATCTTTCTTGCGGATTTGATATTAGAGGCGGTACCCGTCTCAACAAGACGCTTCATAATGAAGGGCTTGAAGAGCTCGATAGCCATTTCCTTGGGAAGTCCGCACTGGTACATCTTAAGCTCGGGACCTACTACGATAACCGAACGGCCTGAGTAGTCAACACGCTTACCGAGAAGGTTCTGACGGAAGCGTCCCTGCTTACCCTTAAGCATATCGGAAAGAGATTTAAGCGGTCTGTTTGAAGGACCTGTTACGGGTCTGCCGCGTCTGCCGTTATCTATAAGGGCGTCAACGGATTCCTGAAGCATCCTCTTTTCGTTCCTAATCATGATGTCGGGAGCGTGGAGCTCGATCAGCTTCTTAAGACGGTTGTTACGGTTGATAACACGTCTGTAAAGGTCGTTGAGGTCGGAGGTTGCAAAACGTCCACCATCAAGCTGAACCATAGGTCTGATATCGGGAGGAATAACGGGGATAACGTCGAGAATCATCCATTCAAGCTTATTTCCGCTGTGGTAGAAGGCGTCAACTACGTCAAGTCTCTTGAGAAGCTTAACTCTCTTCTGACCGGTTGCGGTTTCAAGCTCCTCGGTGAGCTCTGCGCGAAGGGTATTAATATCAATATCCTGGAGAAGCTTTTTAATAGCCTCTGCGCCCATTCCCGCCTCGAAGTCGTCCTCGTATCTCTCGCGCATTTCGGCGTATTCCTTCTCGTTGAGAATCTGCATCTTCTCAAGCGGGGTATCGCCGGGGTCGGTAACGATATAAAGAGCGAAGTAAAGCACCTTTTCAAGATATCTCGGGCTGATGTCAAGTACAAGACCGAGACGGCTCGGGATACCCTTGAAGTACCAGATATGCGATACGGGCGCCGCAAGCTCAATGTGTCCCATTCTCTCACGGCGAACCTTTGCGCGCGTAATCTCAACGCCGCAGCGCTCACACACCTTGCCCTTATAACGAACCTTCTTATATTTTCCGCAGTGACATTCCCAGTCCTTCATGGGACCGAAAATCTTTTCGCAGAAAAGTCCGTCACGCTCGGGCTTGAGCGTTCTGTAATTTATTGTTTCGGGCTTGGTAACCTCGCCGTAGCTCCACTCGCGGATACGCTCCGGTGAGGCAAGTCCGATTCTTATTGAACTAAAATCATTAGTTGAATTGTAATTCATATATGGAAGCTCCTTTTCTGTATTATTGAAAGTTGATCAGTTAACTGAGGATTAGAAATCGTCATCTGCGAAGGCGTCTGCTATGCTTGCAAATAAGCCTCCGTCCTCCTGATCTGCTTCCTCAAATTCGTCATCGGCATCGACCATTCCGAAGCCCTCGGTTTCGTCGTTAAAGTCGTTTACCTCTGTGAATGCGCTGTCGTCAACAGGCTGAATTCCGTCGTCGTCAAGCTCCTGCTTAATCTCAACCTCTTCACCGTTTCTGTCGTAGAACTTGGTGTCAAGACCGAGCGCCTGGAACTCCTTGAAGAGTACGCGGAACGCCTCGGGAGTGCCCGCTGAAGGAATGTTCTCGCCCTTTACGATTGCCTCGTAGGTGTTAACTCTTCCAACAACGTCATCCGACTTAACGGTAATGATTTCCTGAAGCGTATAGGCTGCGCCGTAAGCCTCAAGTGCCCAAACCTCCATTTCGCCGAAACGCTGTCCGCCGAACTGAGCTTTACCGCCGAGCGGCTGCTGAGTTACAAGGCTGTAAGGACCTGTTGAACGTGCGTGCATCTTATCGTCAACAAGGTGATGAAGCTTGAGGTAATACATATAACCTACTGTTACACGGTTATCAAACTGTTCACCCGTACGTCCGTCGGTAAGAACGGTCTTACCGTCGTAAACCTTATTGCCGTTTTCGTCAATATAATATCCGATATCGGCAAGCTTAAGACATTCGCGGATGTCGTCCTCGTGAGCGCCGTCGAATACAGGAGTCATCATCTTCCAGCCGAGAGCCATAGCGGCGTAGCCGAGATGAACCTCAAGCACCTGACCGATATTCATTCGGGACGGTACGCCGAGAGGATTAAGCACGATGTCAAGCGGACGTCCGTCGGGTAAGAACGGCATATCCTCCTGAGGAAGAACTCTGGAAACAACGCCCTTGTTACCGTGACGGCCTGCCATCTTGTCGCCTGCCTGAATCTTTCTCTTCTGTGCGATATAAACGCGAACGACCTTGTTTACGCCGGGGTTGAGCTCGTCTGAATTAGCCCTTGTGAATACCTTAACGTCAACAACGATACCGTATTCGCCGTGGGGAACCTTAAGGGAGGTGTCCCTTACTTCCCTCGCCTTCTCGCCGAAGATTGCGCGGAGGATTCTCTCCTCGCTCGTAAGGTCGGTTTCACCCTTCGGGGTTACCTTACCTACGAGGATATCGCCCGAGCGAACCTCAGCGCCGATACGGATAATACCGTCCTCGTCAAGATCCTTAAGAGCGTCCTCGCCCACGTTCGGGATATCCCTTGTGATTTCCTCGGGACCGAGCTTGGTGTCGCGCGCCTCCTGGTCATGCTCAATAATATGAATTGAAGTGTAAACGTCGTCGCGAACAATCTTTTCGTTAATGAGAACGGCGTCCTCGTAGTTATAACCCTCCCAGGTCATAAAGCCGATGAGAGCGTTCTTACCGAGCGAGATTTCACCGTTGCAGGTTGCGGGACCGTCCGCGATAACCTGTCCTTCCTTAACCTCGTCGTGAAGCGAGATAATCGGGCGCTGGTTAATGCAGGTGCCCTGGTTTGAGCCTGCGAACTTGATAAGCTCATACCTGTCGATTTCGCCCGACTTAGTCTTAATCTCGATAGTGTCGGCGTCAACGGAGATAACCTTACCGGCTCTCTTAGCGGGAACTACTACGCCCGAGTCATAAGCAGCCTTATATTCCATACCTGTTCCGACTACGGGAGCCTCTGTCTTAAGAAGCGGCACCGCCTGACGCTGCATGTTAGCGCCCATAAGAGCACGGTTTGCGTCATCGTTTTCAAGGAACGGAATCATTGCGGTAGCAACGGATACTACCATCTTGGGCGATACGTCCATATAGTCAACTCTGTCGGGAGGAAGAGTCATAAACTCGTCACGGAAACGGCAGGTAACTCTGTTATTAAGGAATCTGCCTTCCTCGTCGAGCGGCTCATTAGCCTGAGCGACAACGTACTCGTCCTCCATATCGGCTGTCATATAAACAACCTCGTCGGTTACGACGCCCGTTTCCTTATCAATCTTGCGGTAAGGAGCCTCGATGAAGCCGTATTCGTTAAGACGGCTATAGCATGCGAGGTAGGAGATAAGTCCGATATTGGGACCTTCGGGAGTTTCGATAGGACACATACGTCCGTAGTGTGTATAGTGAACGTCACGAACCTCGAAGCCTGCACGGTCTCTTGAAAGACCGCCGGGGCCGAGAGCCGAAAGACGTCTCTTGTGAGTGAGCTCTGCAAGCGGGTTGTTCTGATCCATAAACTGTGAAAGCGGTGATGAACCGAAGAACTCACGGATTGCAGCAACAACGGGTCTGATATTAATAAGAGCCTGCGGAGTGATGCTTTCGCCGTCGTCCTGAGCCTGAAGAGTCATCCTCTCGCGGATTACCCTCTCCATACGGCTGAAGCCGATTCTGAACTGATTCTGGAGAAGCTCGCCAACTGCACGGATACGGCGGTTGCCGAGATGGTCGATATCGTCGGTCTTACCTACGCCGTTTGCAAGGTTGTTAAGATATGAAACCGTTGCAAAAATATCGTCGGTGATGATATGGTTCGGAATAAGGTCGTCGTGCTTAATTCTGATTTCATTCTCAAGGGCTTCCTGGTCGTCGCCGCACTTATCAAGAATTTCGCTTAAAACCCTGTAAGATACCTTTTCGTTAATTGCAAGAGCCTTCCTGTCGATATTAACGAACTTGTCGATATTAACCATGCCGTTTGATACGACCTTAATCTCTCTGCCGGATTCAAGCCTTACGAATACGGACATAACACCCGCATCCTCAATTTCCTCTGCCATAGCTGAGGTAAGCTTAGTTCCCTCGTCAAAGAGAAGCTCGCCCATCGGGGAAATAACCGGCTTAGCAAGAGTCTGACCGTTAAGTCTTTCCACCATGCCGAGCTTTTTATTGTACTTGTATCTTCCTACTCTGGAAAGGTCATAGCGGTGAGCGTCGAAGAAAAGACCTTCAAGGTGGGACTGAGCCGTTTCAAGCGTGGGCGGCTCGCCCGGGCGGAGCTTCTTATAAACCTCAAGAAGCGCCTCCTCCTGATTCTTTGTCGAATCCCTTGCGATAGTAGCTTCGATTCTCTCGTCGTCGCCGAAGAACTCGCGGATTTCATCGTCCGTACCGAGACCTAATGCTCTGAGAAGAGTGGTGATGAAAATCTTTCTGTTCTTGTCGATTCTTACGTAGAACACGTCGTACGGGTCGGTTTCATATTCAAGCCATGCGCCGCGGTTTGGAATAACCGTGTTGGTGAACAGCTCCTTACCCGTCTTATCGTGCTCCATGTTATAATAAACACCGGGTGACCTTACAAGCTGGGATACAATACACCTTTCGGCGCCGTTGATAACGAACGTGCCTGCGTCCGTCATAAGCGGAAAATCGCCCATATAAATCGTGTTTTCCTTAACCTCGCCCGTCTCCTTGTTGATAAGGCGTGCCCTTACCTTGAGCGGCTTAGCATAGGAAGCGTCACGCGCCTTGCACTGTGCGATAGTATACTTAGGCTCGTCGTCCATTGAGTAATCAATGAAATCAAGGACAAGGTTACCCGTGTAATCGCTGATTGAGCCGATATCACGGAAAACCTCCTTAAGTCCTTCGTCAAGGAACCACTGGTAAGACTTCTTCTGCACTTCAATAAGATTAGGCATCTGCATAACCTCATTGATTTTTGCAAAGCTCTTTCGTGTAGTTGTACCAATTTGCACATCCTTCACATTTACCATATTGGGTACTCACTCCGTTTCGTCTTAAATTACCTTTAAAAAACCGAGAATTTCTGCGGTTTTCCGACCTCAAAATGTAAACTTTTTGTGTCGGAAGCAAAGGGGCAAAAGTCCCTTATGCGTAGACATTCCCATTTTAATAGTGATAGTATAATATACTAAATTAACAATAAAGTCAATAGGATTTTTTGTAAAAGTTTAATATTTTTAAAAAGTTTTTAAACAACCCAGCCGTGTGTTTTGTATGCACGGCAAAAAAAGCAGGGCTATGCCCTGCTAAAAAACACTTATTCCGTATATCCGATAATCTTATAAAGCTCGTTTAGCTGCTTTATCTCACAGTCAATATGTATATCCTTCGGGCGTTTCTTGCCCTTAGGGTTGTACCAGCAGGTTTTAATCCCAGCGTTGTTTCCGCCCTTCATATCGCTTGTGAGCGAATCCCCCACTATCAGCACATCGTTTTTATCGCAGGCGGGGATGCTGTCAAACACTATATCGAAGAACTCCTTATTCGGCTTTTCGTATTTCAGCTTATCAGAGATAAACGCGCCCTCAACGAGCTTTGAAAAGCCAGACGCCCTCAGGCGCTTTTTCTGTACTTCATATCCGCCGTTTGTAACTATATACTGCTTATACTTTCCCTTAAGTGAGGAAACAATTTCAAACGAGTTGTCAATATATGAAATAGTATCGGGAATACCGTTTTCATACGCGTCCTTGAATTCCTCGGGAAAATCGCACTTAATTCCGTAAAGGTCGAAAAACTCTTTAAATCGGTTAACGAGGATTTCCTCCTTAGTCTGCTCTCCCCTTTCAAGCATCTGCCAGTACTTATCGTTGATTTTGTGATAGGCTTCTATCATCTCCTCGGTACATTCGCCGAGGTTATATTTTTCAAACGCGTTAATCAGGGAATTATGCGCGGCAAGGGTAAAATCAAGCAGCGTATTATCAAAGTCCCAGAAGATGATTTTAATGTTTTTCATAACGGGATTTATGTGCATTTTTTCCTTTGCGACCTTCACGGCTTTTTTACCTCCCCTCTCGGTCTTTTCATACTTCATCTTTACGTCCTTATAAGTTTCCTTAAGCTTATCGTAATTCATATAGCACTGGAACGCAAGCGCTGCAATTCCCATAACGACTGCATAGAAGGTTTTATACTTAATCGAAAATTCGTCGTCCATAACGTTCCAGAAGATGAACGAGCCCGAAAACGAGGTAGTCGCTATAATAATTATATACTTATATTTAACCGTCAGAAATGCGAGCGCAAGCGCTACGATAAAGCTTATGACCTTTGAGAAGGTTTCGCCGAAAAAGGAAATGAACGAAGGAAGCGAGGCATAGACGAGCGTAAACAGTCCGACGATGAGCTGAATCCGCGCAGGATATTTTGAAAACACGCCCAGCAACATACCTATAATAAGGCAGACGGCGAACATTATCCAGAAGTTTGCGTCGGTGAGGTCGCGGTTCGGAAGCAGGTATTTAGCGGAAAACGAGCTGCCCACGAAAAAGAGCGTTACGCTGCACCACAACGCTGCGCACTTCAATCCGAAGAAGGAAGTGAACAGCGCGCATACCACAAGCACAACGGGAAGCATAAAGCCGAGAAAGCTCCTCACCTCGCCGTAATCCGCGGGCACGTATCCGATTAAGTCCTTAAATAAATCGTAGAACTGCATTAAATCACCTGAGCATATTTTAACATAAACGAAGCTCAAAGGCAACAGAAAAGCGCCTGCTCCAATTAAGAACACGGCGCTTTCCTGAAACGTAAAGTATGATGTAGCCAATATAGCACTTTTACCGCGCGAAATATGTTGAAATTTGTAATTAATTATTATTTTTTATGGACTGATAAAATATGATACAAATTTTATCAAATTCCTATTTGAAAACGCAATTTTTAGGCTTTGATAAGCTGAAAGAAATAACTCCCATACCTTATATTCTTAACAACGAAAGCAACAGGGATTGGCTCGCGCCAATCCCTGTTGCTTTCGTTGCTCTTTTCACTCTATATCAAAACAGTAAACTGTTATGACCGTTGAGGTTCTTTTATGATGTATGCCAGGTCTTTGGCGTTGATGATGTTGTCGTGATTCATATCAAGTAACGGATAATCGGTGTTGATATGCTCCATAAAGCTGACACGATAATAGGAATCACATTCATCGCAGCGGAACACAACAATGGTGTCGTTCGGAACAGAAACGGTATAAACAATCTGCCAATCGTGCTCGCAGCCGTTCTCGGGTTCCAATTCGTTTTCACCTACGGTCAGCGGTGCTGAGCGGAAGATCATTCCGTCAATGTTGACGCAGCCGCGCAATTCATTTTCGCCGGATACTTGGAAATAGGTGACGCCGTCGTTTTTTGGCGGGCGACCAATGGTCGCCCCTACGGTTGCGCCCTCTGCCGAATACTCAACTTTGCTTGCGAGCTGTTCAAGTTCGTCGATGTTCCGCCATCCGAATTCAAAGACGGAATTGCCGTTTTCATCAGTATGCGTACCAATCGCATCCACCATCGTATCACTATCGATAAATGCATATCCGTTTTCGTTCGCCCAACTCTCTGCATAACTGCTACCAGGTGCAATCACGATACATTCTTTACTGGTATCATTGATAGCCGTTGTAAGTTTATCAGAACAATAAATCGTTGTGTGGTTGGGAAGCGAGTTTATTGTTGTTGCATTAGGAGCAAAAATATAATTTGCCTCTTTACATCCGTCAAAAACACGCTCTTCAATAATTTCAACCAACGGGCAGTAAATATTGTTCAGTTGATAAATATGGGCAAACGATTCAATCGGTATTTTGTTTTTCAGTTTAGGCATATATACATTTTTAAGCGTATAGCAATCACCAAAAACATAATCATCATATAACGCTGTAAGGTTAGGCAAGAACAATTCTTCAATGTTACAACAATCTGCAAGCGCAGCGCCGTAGAGAGTTTCTACACTTGAAATATTTATTTCACGAATATACTGACAGCTCATAAACGCCTCTTCACCAATCGTTTTTACATTTGGAAGCTCAACCTTTTCCAATTCAAAATTCTTTGAAAAAGCATCATACGGAATTTCTTCAAGATTGTCATTTCGCAATAGCTTTAAACCACAGTAAGAAAAAGCACTTTCTTCAACAGTTTCTAAATATGACAATTCAATATTATCAAGATAAGCGCATTCATAAAAGGCTTCAATATCGGCGTTTTTAATCCTTCCGCCATAAAAGCTGGATAAGGTTCGACAATTTTTAAAAGCACGTTGTCCAATATACTCACAGGTATACGGCAGGGAAACTTCAATCAACGTACTGTCAAGTGTAGAATCCTTTTCAAAAACGCCCTCACCTATACCTGTAACCGTAACTCCGTCCACTGTATCGGGAACGACCAAATAATACTGTTCATTACCCCTGTATTCGATAATAGTGCCTTGCTCGTTGATAATAAAATCGTTTTCATTATTACCCGAAATTGAGTAGGTTGCTGAATTAATTTGTCCCCCAACACGCTGCCCGTAATATGCCCTTGCGATAATTCTTGAAGACCTATCTATTGTTATCGGTCCTTCGTACTTTACGGCGTTTTCAAAATCAAACGTTAGCGATTGCCCATAATCAAACAGATTGTAGTATATTTCCGCACCCTCGCTGGCACAGGTTATTTCTAAATCAAATGCATTTTGATACCTGCCGCTATTAACACTAAACACCGGAATGGAGGGACGGTCAACATAAGTATCGTATTCTATTGGCCCAAGCATTAAAATAACTTTTTTGTTAAGTTCTTCCGTATGGTATCCTAATCCGTTTGCTGCTCTGGCATTGATGACAAGATAATTTCGTATGTTTTCCGGCGAATAGGAAGGATATTTGGTTTTGACCAAGGCAGCAGCTGCCGAAACGTGAGGACACGCCATAGAGGTTCCGCTGGCTTCCTTATATCCGCCATCTTTCCAACAACTATATACTTTTACCCCTGGTGCAATAATATCTACACCATCGCCATAGTTAGTCCAATTCGGATAATTATCATTTTCGTCTATCGCTGCTACAGTGATACATGCTTCAATATTTGCAGGTTGACAGTGTTGGACATCCCATCCTTCATTTCCTGCTGATACACAAACCGTTATACCTTCTGCAATAGCCTGATTGATAGTGTCTTCCATTAGTTTATCAGATAATGGAGAACCTAAACTCATGTTTATAACATCAACCTGGTCGTTTACAGCTTGTTTAATAGATGTAGTGACTAGTGATAATGTACCACTACCGCGTTTATCGAGACATTTATAACCTGCAACCTTAACATTGTCGCTTGTACAGTCAACAATTGTTCCGGCAACATGGGTGCCATGTCCGTGATCGTCTAATTCATCTCCCTCATTCCCTGAAGAAGAGATATTATAATTTGTTCTTATAATTCTATCTTGTAAGAACTCGTGATTATAATCCACCCCGGTATCAATAACAGCGACTACAACCGTCGGAAAAACGTCTATTGTTGAAATATAACCGTCATAATCCACGCTTGCAGCACCCCAAGAAAGATGCTCTTTAGTAGGCGTGATTTCATCGTCGCCTTCATCTTCATTGTTTATAGTAACAACAGAATCAGTTTCAGCATATTCGACAGTCTTCATATTGTTGTAACAATCAAGTGCCGCCTCTGCACTTTCACGGTTATCAAATTGAACAATATGTATGTCATCATAGCCTTCTACTATACCAACGCCATCCAGAATCGGAATATCGTGTTTGGATTTGACAATCAGGCGGTTAGAAACGGGCTCGTCCTTATATTCTTGATTCATTTTGCCAAGTTGTTCGGTAAATTCTTCAATCGTGATTTCCGGCGTGAGATTGGCGGTAAAAGCCGTCAATGAAACCGTGCCGATAAGAATACCGACAGAAAGCAGAATCGCTAATAACTTTTTCATATTATCACCCGACTATATCTTACAAAATTTTAGAATAAAAATCTTAAAATATGCAGAAACGCAAGAAAAACGCGTCGAAACGCAAGAAAAAAGCGACTTGACATTGTCAAGCCTCTTTGTTCAATAGAATTACCGTTGCAACGAATTCTCGTTTATCACTGTTATATTCCCACTCGAGCTCGCCGCTGTATTGCTTCAGCGTTTTGGTAACGCTCTTCAAGCCGACACCGTGGAGCTTTTTGTTTTGCTTTGTTGTTTTCAGGTTTTTGTCGGGCGGTGTATCGCAACTGTTGGTGAGCATCACGGAATCATAGGTGTTAATCTTGTTCGTTTTGAAAGTAATGGTTTTCGCCTCAGAATTCAGCGCCGCTTCCAGTGCGTTGTCCAACAGGTTGCCGAGAATGGTGACTAAATCGTAATCGCTGACAAAGCCGAGATTGGATATTTTGATTTCAAAATCAAACGTAACGCCTTTCAGTTCGCACTCTGTCACATACTTGTTGATAATAATATCCAGCGTATGATTGCCGCTGTGACAGGTGTTGCGGTTGGCGTTCATTTCCTTTGTGATTCTGTCAATATACTCCTGCTGTTCAGTGCCGCCCATATTGCGCAGGGCAAACAAATGATTTTTATAATCGTGCGTCAGAATCTGCATTGCCTGGTTTTTCTGCTCAAGCAGATTAAGATACTGCATATCCATTTCGTTTTTCTGCTCGCGTGCCTTAAGTTCGGCAAATTCATTTTCCCGCTTTTGAATTCGTTGCGTATAGATGGCGGTTAAGCAGCACAGAACAATAGATGCGGACGTAATCACAATTGTTGCGATAAGCAGTGTTTTTGAGAGTTGATACTCCAAACTGATTCTGAACAAAAACACTAAAAGAATCAATACAATCATAGGGTAAAGCAAATTCAAATAGGTTTTGCTCATACTACCAACGGCGTGATTCTTTTTATACGACAAAGTGTTGGCAACAAAATAGACGATAACAAAATAGAGTGCCTTTGAGATAGCAACGCCGACGAAGAAGTATACGACGTCGCTGTTCATAACAAACATAATCCTACCGACAAAATATTCCGTGCCGACCTCTGCAATAATTTCAGTTGCTACCATGATGAAAATCAGAATAGCAGAGTGAAAAATGCAGCTTTTAAATGATATGTCAAAACATAACTTTGCAAATATCAGTGTCATTAAAAAGCAGGTAAATATATTAACAAAAATATTGTTGTCTTTTAAAACAGCATTAGGTAAAAAATGCAGAGTATATAAGCCCTCTATCATCAGTATGGATACAAACGGTTTGAATTTTGACTCATAATTCGTACTGAAATAATAGTAGGTAATAAATCCTTCAATAAAACATGCGATTGCTATCGGAATGAGATTGGACATCTGTTTATCTCCTCTTAATGTAATCAAACCAGAACCTGTGAAAATCCGCTTGCTTGCGGGTGGCGACGGATATTCTTGTATCGCCGAGATAAACCTCTTTATAACTGTAACGGGTAATGTAGTGAATATTAATCAAAAACGACTTGTGCACCAGATAGAAAAAGGTATTCGGCAGCTTCGACACCAAATCGTCAAAGCTGTTTTTTGAAGTGTATTCTCCGCCGACAGTGGCAACGGTAACCTTTCTGTTCTCTCGCTTGATATAGATAATATCATTGACAAGAACCTTGATGTTTTCACCGTTCTTTTCAAGATAAATATCGACATAGGTTTCGTCCAGATATTCCATCGCTTTATCAAGAGAGGCATAGAGGCGCTTCTCGTCAAACGGCTTTTCAAAATAACGGAAGATGTGTAAATCCATTGCCTCGTCCTGATATTCCTCAAAGGCAGTAACAAAGAAAAGTATCACACGGCTGTTGCGCTTCTTCAGTTCCTTCGCCACTGAGATACCGTCTGCCTCAGGCATCTGAATATCCAGGAACGCAAGATCAAAGGCAGCCTCGCTGTTCAGTATTGCTTCGGGCGAAACCGAAGTCGTTATCTCCGTACTGATCAGGTGCGTTGCCATATACCGCTCAATATGAAATTGTAAATCGTCAACGAACTTCTGCTCGTCATCGAGAATTAATATACGCATAATATCACCACTTTTATTTTACCATCAACAGTCTGAATAATAAAGTGTAAATGTCAAACTGCAAGATATTCGTGTAGAAATGCAAGAAAAAAGAGGCTGTAAAAAAACAGCAATTGAAAAAACGGGATTCGCTGAAAGTGAGTCCCGTTGATTTTTGTGTATGAAATTGTATTTTCTGTGGAAAAGTTGAAAAAATGTAGATTTTTTGGAATAACAAACAGAGGCTCCGAGTTTTGCACCTTTGATGTTGAAAACTTTTCGGTTTTGTTTATGCCGCTTTGTAGGCGGCTCCGGTTTTCAGGCAATAACAAAAGGACAAAGCCAAAACTCAGCCCTATTTACTTAGGGTGCCCCAATAGGATTGCCTATCCTTTAATTGTACCTGTCAATAATTTCTTCTGCAACCTGCTTTTTGGTGATGCAGCGATCCATTGCTTCCTTTTCGAGACAGTGGTGAGCTTCCGGCTCCAGCAAGCCCTCTTTACTTATGAGCAACCATTTTGCCTTGTTCACAAGACGGATTTCCTCCATCTTGTCCTCCATTCTGGTCGATTTTTTCTCGGCGCTTTGCAGCTTCGTTTTTGCCGTTGTAAGCCATCTGAGCGCGGTATCCATTGCCTGACGGCTCATCGGCTTCGGCAGGGTGAAAACTCCGTGACGAGAGACCTTGTCGTATATATCCGTGTGGATTTCATTCCTTACGAGAAGGAGCACAAGCGCCTTGCCCGAGGTGCTGCAGTCAATGGCAAAGCGCACGCCGGGGTCGTCGCTTAAAGGCGTGTTTATAATCACAAAATCAAAGCTCCTCTCATTTACTGCGCGCTGCGCCGAGGCAATATTGCGTGCGTAACTGACTGGCGAAAAGCTCGTGTCGGGGAGCATTGCCGTCATTGCATTATTAAAATTTTCGGCGGAGGATACAACAAGCACGCTGTATGCCTGTTCTTTAAGTCCCATTATGCTCCCTCCTTTTCGTCAGTTTTTATCGGTTATTTACAGTAAATATCAAAGATTTTTTCGGGTATATACTTTTTTATAAATTCGCTTTGCGCCGCCTTATGCTTTGCTTCCTCCAGCGTCTGAGGGAGCTTTTCGAAGCGTGAGAGCGTTTCCTCATCGGCGGTGTATAAATTAAAGTCTGCAACAAACGGCAAATCAAGGTTATTCTTAATTCCGTACAAACCCGAATATATCATAAGCGCAAAGGCGATATACGGGTTAACGGACGGGTCTGCGCTGCGCAGCTCTGCGCGCTTATATTGACCGACTGCTGCGGGAATACGCACAAGCTGCGAGCGGTTCTCGCTTGACCACGAAACGTAGCGAGGCGCTTTATTGCTGCCGAGGCGGTCATAGGATTTTTCCGTAGGATTTAAGAACGCGGTCATATCAACCGCTTTGTCAAGCACGCCCGCAATCATATAGGGCATAATGTTGTCCGTGCCGTCCTCAGCCTTTACGGATACGTTGATATGGAAGCCGTTGCCAGGCTTATCGGGGAGCGGCTTCGGCGAAAAATCAGCGTAAAGCCCGTTCCTGCTCGCGACCGTTTTTACAATCGTCTGGAGCGTCATTACGTTGTCTGCGGCGGTAAGCGGGTCGGAATAGCGGAAATCAATCTCGTTTTGCCCGGGTCCCTCCTCGTGATGTGAGCTTTCGGGGCTAATACCCATCTGCTCGAGCGTGAGGCAGATTTCACGGCGGATGTTTTCGCCCCTGTCGTCGGGTGCTAAATCCATATAGCCCGCTCTGTCGTACGGCGTTTTCGTAGGCTCGCCGTTTTCGTCAAGCTTAAAGAGGTAAAATTCCTGCTCAGCTCCGAAATAGAAGTGATAACCCGCCTTTTCAGCGTCGTCAACCGCGTTTTTGAGCAGCGTTCTCGTGTCGCACTCAAACGGTCTGCCGTCGGGATAGGTAATGAAGCAGTACATTCTCACAACCTTTCCCTGCTCTGGACGCCACGGAAGAATAGTAAGCGTATCAGCATCGGGGTGAAGCAGCAAATCCGAATGTACCTCACCTCCGAAGCCGGTAATAGCGGAGCCGTCAAGCGCTATTCCGTAACCGAAAGCGCGCTCGAGCTCGTCAGCCATAATTGAGATATTTTTCTGTCGCCCGTAAACGTCGCAGAACGCGAGGCGTACGAACTTAACATCCTCCTCAAGAGCGAACTGTATAATTTCATCCTTGGTATATTTCATAGTAAAACCTTCTTTCTAAAAGGCACAAACTGTCGAATCCAATACGGTTTTCATTAGCTTGCGCCTACTAAAAAACGCGCTCATTAAAAACGGGTAGTCCCTCGAATTAATGAACGCCTTTGCTCATAAAGTTAATATATAATACGAAACATTTATTGTCAAGAAATTTTTAAAAAAAAGGGCTTGACAAAGCGCTTTTAATGGTGTAACATTTCATATTGTAAAGGCAAAGGGGTCTTTGAGCGATGTACTCAAGGACTCTTTATTTTTATGAAAATATAGTAAAGGCAAATTTGTCTTTTGGGTATTTTTACACGGAGGCTGCCTTTAACTGCTTTTTAGGAGGAAAGATTATGGCATATGTTGATGAAGTAATGGATTTCTTAAAGAGACGCGACGGTAACGAGCCAGAGTTTTTACAGGCTGTAAGCGAGGTTTTCGACTCCCTGCGCCCCGTAATCGAGGCTAACGAGGAGAGATACAGAAAGCTCGCGCTGCTTGAAAGGCTTGTGGAGCCGGAAAGAATTTTCCGTTTCAGAGTACCGTGGATTGACGACGAAGGTCAGGTACATGTAAACCGCGCGTACCGCGTTCAGTTTAACTCTGCAATCGGTCCGTACAAGGGCGGCTTAAGGCTTCACCCGAGCGTTACGCTTTCCGTAATTAAATTCCTCGGCTTTGAACAGATTTTCAAAAACTCCTTAACCGGTCTGCCTATCGGCGGCGGTAAGGGCGGCTCCGACTTCGACCCAAAGGGCAAGAGCGACAGAGAGATTATGATGTTCTGCCAGAGCTTTATGACCGAGCTTTGTAAGGTTATCGGTGAGAATACCGACGTTCCCGCAGGCGACATCGGCACGGGCGCAAGGGAAATCGGCTATATGTTCGGTCAGTATAAGAGAATTCAGAAGCGCTACGAGGGCGTATTAACGGGTAAGGGTTTATCCTTCGGCGGCTCGCTTACGAGGACCGAGGCGACGGGCTACGGACTCCTTTACATAACCGAGGAAATGCTAAAGGACCACGGTATTGAAATCGCGGGCAAGACAGTTGTTGTATCCGGCTCAGGTAACGTTGCTATTTATGCCGTTGAAAAGGCGGAGCAGCTCGGCGCTAAGGTCGTAACCGTATCCGATTCAACGGGCTGGGTTTACGACCCCGAGGGAATTGACGTTGAGCTCCTTAAGGAAATTAAGGAGGTTAAGCGTGCAAGACTTACGGAATATGCTGCGGCAAGACCGTCGGCGCAGTACCACGAGGGCAAGGGCGTATGGAGTATTAAATGTGACATCGCGCTTCCGTGCGCTACTCAGAACGAGCTTCATCTTGAGGACGCTAAGCAGCTTGTTGCTAACGGCGTTATTGCGGTCTGCGAGGGCGCAAATATGCCTACCACAAGGGACGCAACGGCTTATCTCCAGGAGAACGGAGTGCTCTTCCTTCCCGGTAAGGCAGCTAACGCGGGCGGCGTAGCAACCTCAGCCCTTGAAATGAGCCAGAACTCCGAGAGAGTTTACTGGTCCTTTGAAAAGGTTGACAGAAAGCTCAAGGATATTATGGTTAATATTTATCACAATATCGACGAGGCTTCTAAGAAATACGGTCTTGACGGCGATTACGTTGCGGGCGCAAATATTGCGGGCTTTGAAAAGGTTGCGGACGCAATGATTGCACAGGGCGTAGTATAATAATTCGGAATTAGGAATTATTAGTATAGCTATAACAAACTTAAATATAAATGGCAAAGGCGTCGCTGATTTTATCGGTGATGCCTTTCTCACTTTTCAGGCACGCACTGACGAATCCGAAACGCTTAAAATGAGCTATTTAAGCGAACTTTGGCGTTTTCGCTTTTGCTTGGCGTCAGCCAAGCTGCAATCTCAAGCCACCAAACTTCATCTTAACTAACTGCATTTTAAGTGCTTTGCCGTTTTCGTTAAGCTGATTTGGCCTTAGATGCGGCAAAAAACGCAGGAATACTTGCGTATTCCGAGTATTTTTAACAATATATAAGGGCAAAGCAGCTAATGAAAACCGTATCGGATTCATTAGCGCGTGCCTAAGAGGTGAACAAAATGACAAGGGAAATTCCGTTTATCGCAAGAATGATTGTTATTAAAGACGTAATATTGGAAGAAAAGCATATAAAAGAGGATACCTCATTTAATAACCCTAAATACGATAGTGAATGTGAATACTGCATGAATACGACTGCTTGGGATTAAGGTGAAACCTATGACGAAGTATATTTTTGTAACGGGCGGCGTTGTATCGGGGCTCGGTAAGGGCATTACCGCGGCTTCGCTCGGAAGATTATTAAAAGCCAGAGGGCTTAAGGTTGCCGCTCAAAAGCTTGACCCGTATATTAACGTAGACCCCGGAACGATGAGTCCGTATCAGCACGGCGAGGTTTACGTAACCGAGGACGGCGCGGAAACCGACCTTGACCTCGGTCACTACGAGCGCTTTATCGACGAAAACCTTAATAAGTATTCCAATCTTACCACGGGCAAGGTGTACTGGAACGT
>FLNY01004278.1_pt1 | contig 21427 bp, 17 predicted proteins | sample 1140381 | NCBI WGS metagenome assembly FLNY01 (sample SAMEA3878172, study PRJEB12797) | bioreactor metagenome | biome: Moose rumen | place: Sweden | collected 2011-10
CTATGGGCTTCAAGAGCCACTATCACGTCTCGCAGGCTCTCGCGGTTACAGAGTTGTCCGAACATCAAAGCAAGAAGTTGATTCCAACAGGTGAGATGCTTAACATAACGGTTACCGTCATACTTGTCAACAAGGTGGCGGAACTTGTCATTGTTCAGAAACTCTATCAGTTGAGCGAATACATATTTGTCCTTGTTCATCTTACAGTCAATTTGATTGGCTGCAAAATTACAAATTCAAATCGTCGCGCATTCAAAACCGCTCGTAAAAGACTTTATTTCAGCGATTTCAAAGAACGATTAGTCCACTTTAACGGGACAGTAGTGAAGTCATAGAGGTAATGATCAAGATAGTCAGCCTTATAAGTTGTCCATGCAAAATGTATATTGTTGCTGGATGACTGTAGCGGTCCTGCTGGCTCTGTCACTGTGATATAGGCATCAGTTGATTTATTGATAACAAACGTGTTCTGCATCTTTGAAATGAGGAAGGCCTTGACTGTGCTTGACACATCGAGTGTAGCCTCAGAAGCCTTGATTACCTTTGCTGCGAAATTAGCATTTTTCAGATGCGTAAGGTTATTAGCAACAGCCTTAAAGTTATCTCTGAATTTCTTTGATGTTGCAGAGTTCTTTGAATACTTTTTATAAATATTATAGATGAGATTGGTATAGGTCCGCTTGTCGTCGGTTTCAGAAGGACACTTAAGAATTTCATCGCACACAAAAGTGCAAATCATTTTCAGTGCCGTCAAGAAGTCACCGTGTTGGTAGGCATTGCGTAATTCTTTGACTCTTTCAGGGTCACTTGCAAATTCCTTGCTCAGTTTAGTAAGCAAAGCCATAGTTGGTGCGGCACGCTCAACATAACGGAAGTCATATTTATAGTTGTCCGAACCTGTGGCGTTAACCGCATCTATGATGCCGGATCCTAAGTCCATCAAAGGTTTGACGTAGTCTTTGTAACCACTATGCATGCAGGCAAAGATGATTTTGAACTTTTCTTCCCCAGTAAGTTTACTCCAATCTGTGTCAAGGTTTCCCATTCCATAAATGTCAACGAGCACTTGGTCGCAGTCGTCAATACCGGTCGCAATTTCACCAGTGGAAACCTCATAGATAGAGGTTGACATGTCAAAATCGTTAACCCAAGAATCCCAGAAAGTTTCTTTAACAAGTTTCCAATAGTTGGCACATTTCGATTCCAAAACGATAGGTACTTGAATGTGAGAATTAGCATCGCCAAGTCCAAGCGTGACAAGTGCTTCCTCCAACTCTCCAACCCATTCTTGTAAGTCTTCTATGAATTCCTTATACTCTTCATCTTTCAACAACTCTTTTACTTCATCCCCACCATTCAGGATAAACTGACACACTTCTTGTAGTGTGCTGCCTGCGTTTTCAACCTTCTCATAAGTCACATCACTACCTTCAGCTTTCTTTGCTCGCTTTGGATAAATGTGAACAATACGTCGGCGATCGTTCTGTACTTTATACCTAATGGTATCAGGCTCGCGAACAACATTCTTTAGTGAAAGACCATCGAGGGTAAGGTTACTGTTATCTTTAACTTCTTTATATAAGGCACAAATAATGGGGCTGATATTGACATTGGAGTAATCAGGACACATTTTGTTTCTCCAACCTTCAGCCCATATTTCGGTTACTTCTTTTACATAATCTTTATAAACATCGCCGAGACCTTGTATGATTTGAACGGTATTGTTATAGGCAGCCTCATTGCTGGTAATGAGCAATGGGTCAGTCATCAGAATTGCAATGGCCGTCTGCTCGGCTGACATCTCTGGCATATCTTCGTCAGGCAGGGAAATACTAAAGAGCCATGGATTGTTCCACATGTCAACCATCGTATGTAGTTGCAAGCCGTTGGGTGACTTTTGAATTGGGTTGCCAACGGTGAAGCTGTTGGATTTGGCGCGTCGTGATACCTTCACCCCTGCAGAAGTCTGAACAGGAAACTCACCATAACTATTGACAATCTTAAATCCATCGAGTCCATCAGCTAATTGGTCTTCGGAAAGCACGATGTTCATGTCGGAGTCCTCGGGAGGTAGAACGTAGTCTTCCTCTTCGCTTATTGACCCAACGCCTCTGCCCACCATAGGAAGACTCAACTCGCCATCCAGTGCAGCCGATGAAGACAACAGCAGTTTACTACTATAAAACTCTGTATTGGAGGGCATGAACTCAATCTCCATGTCGAGCGACTCACCAGGGTTGATGGAAAAATTTCTGCCCGAGTTCCGAGCCTTGAAGACTCCTTCGACAAAGAGGAAGAATGTTTCTTTATACTTGCTTGTATTAGTGATGGTTATCCAGATGGATTTCTTATTGCCGACAGCCACCTTGCCAAAGTTCATTTCGCGTGTTGACACTTTCAAAGAAGGATAAATATACAGAATACTGTCTATCTCCTCAATGGAAAAACTTTGGGAGACATTGCCTTTCCATATCAGTTGCGACTGCGATGTCGCAGTAATGCTGTCAACCTCTGAAGCGTTGAAGTCAATCAATTCACCTGTATTCAAGAATATGCGGAGTTTCTTTTCCGACTCATCCTGAGCACACAAATTCAAAGGGATTGCATGAAAGCCAAAGAGTAATAGCAATAAAAATAGAATATGTTTCATCTTGTCTTTATTTTATATGTTACGCCATTTACATTAATCATATAAATTTTCTCAGGCGAGGAAAGTAATGGGAGGGTAGATGACTCTCCCCTCCTTACTACAAAATCCTTGACTACCATACCGTTCATCAATATGATTCTAACGTGTAATTCTTCCTTAGCGGGTAGAAATGTAATGGTACCGTCACTACTTGTAAATGGTTTCACTTGCTTGACGGTCAAATCGTTTATTCTGTCTATATCATCGGTTGAATATGACATCTTCTTGATGGACTGAAATTCATATTCTACAGTTGAAGATGATTTGATGATAACGTTATCACCAGAATAAGTGATTTTGGGCTTTTCACCTAAATTGAATAACACAATCGCGCCGTCCTTTTGCCATACGACGAGACTCCATGGAGTTTCGTATGCTTCGGGGGATTGTGATAATGTCGCAAACGGCAACATAAAACACAATAAAAATGAAGTTAACAATAGCTTTTTATTCATTTGTCTGAGGTATTTATTTTGTTTATTTAATTATGAAAAGTAGTTAGATGTCTTCCTTTTTTGTCATCTCTCATTGCAAAGGTACAAACAATTCTCCGAAGTGCCAAGCAATTCGAAGTATTTCTTCCTAAATGATGCAAGTTAACGCCTTTTGCGGCACTTCATTCCTCTTTTTATTAAAATAATCCTCAAAACATTTGGCGAAAAGAGGAAAAAGCCGTACCTTTGCACCCGATTTATGCCGCAGAGGCTCGAAAAAGCGAGCTATGAGTTGGCTCCGCCCCGCGGTCGAAACCCGTTATAAACAATTAATTAAACAATGTACGCAATCGTAGAGATTAACGGTCAGCAGTTCCGTGTTGAGGAAGGCAAGAAGCTCTTCGTTCATCACATGCCCCAGGCAGAAGCCGGACAGACTGTTGAATTTGAGAATGTGTTGTTGGTCGATAACGGCACCATCACAGTGGGCACTCCCACAGTCGAAGGCGCTAAAGTTACGGCCGAAGTTGTATCACCCCTGGTAAAGGGCGACAAGGTGCTCGTCTTCCACAAGAAGCGTCGCAAGGGCTATCGCAAGCTCAACGGACATCGCCAGCAGTTCACAGAACTGACCATCAAGGGTATCAACGCTTAAAAATGTTTAACACTCTAAAAGACTTAACAACATGGCACATAAAAAAGGTGTAGGTAGTTCTAAGAACGGTCGCGAATCGGCTGCTCAGAGATTAGGTGTTAAGATTTTCGGTGGGGAGAAGTGCGTGGCAGGCAACATCATCGTTCGTCAGCGCGGCACACGTCACTACCCTGGCACTAACGTGGGTATGGGTAAGGACAACACACTTTATGCCCTCGTGGATGGCACAGTGCAGTTCAAGAAAGGTCGTCTCGACCGCAGTACTGTAAGTGTCGTTCCCGCAGCTGAGGCATAAGGGCGTCCACGCTCAGAAAGAAACAGACAATCACAACTCAAATTAAGGTCCCCTCATGCTTCAGGCATTGAGGGGACTGTGTTTTTAAAGCATTATGAGAGGACATACAATAAAAGAATGGATGCTGGCAACAAGGCCTTGGTCCTTCCCCGCCTCTACAATGCCTGTCTTCGTGACGATGATGTTCCTTTGGAGCAAAGGCATAGAAGTCAATTGGTGGCTGGGCATCATGGCTCTCGTGAACATTGTTCTCGTGCATGCTGCCGGCAATGTTTGGAGCGACTATCACGACTACAAACGAGGCGTGGATGCTCCTGATACTTATGGTGTCCGCATCCTTACCGACAAACAGTTCACACCAAAAGAGGTTCTAACTCTTTCCGTCAGCCTACAAATCGCAGCCATTCTGATGGGTTTGCTGATGGTATGGCTTACAGGCATCACCTTGCTTTGGTTCGGTTTGGCAGGTATCGCCCTCTCTTTGCTCTATCCTCCTCTGAAGTACGCAGCTCTAGGCGACCTCGTCATCATGGCTTGCTATGCACTCTTACCCATGCTTGGCACCACATTCATCTGCTCAGGTAACATCGTACCACAGGTACTTTGGCTTGCCGTTCCTGTTGGAAGCATCACGGTTGCCATCCTTCATGCTAATAATGCGCGAGACATCGAGACCGACAAAAGGGCTCACATCAGCACATTTGCCATGCTGACTGGCAAGCCTGCTGCAATTAATGTTTATCTCTTCGAGATGGTTCTGCCCTATTGTTGGCTGCTGGCTGTTGCTTTGCTCGGTTATGTAAGCCTTTGGACGCTGGTTACCTTCATCACTTTACCCATAGCTCTTGGTAACTGCAAACAGATGCTATCCTGCAAGACAGAAGGTATCAAAGCAATTGCCAACCTTGACGAAGCGACGGCCAAACTGCAGTTAGCCTTCAGCATGACACTCGCCATCGGACTTATCATTGAGGCTCTAACATAAAGGCACATGACAACAAGCAATACCATAAAGATACGCGACAAAAGCAAACTCGTGATGGGTCTGCTTGTGGCTGCTTTGCTATGGTTCATCATGTTCTCGCCTTGGACGTCGCCCCACGTTAACTTCTGGGTCTGCATGACGTGTTCGGCACTCATCCTCACCTGCCTGGCCTTTGCTTTTGGCGGAAGCAAGAGCATTGGGACAGACATCGCTCCGCAGGACATGCCTCCCGCAACCTTCACTTGTCTCTTGGGCATTGCCATTGCAGCAGCACTATGGGGAGTATTCTATGTAGGAGACATTCTCTCGCAACTCATGTTTTCTTTTTCACGCGCACAAGTAAACCTTATATATGATATGAAGGGTGGCGTCTCGCCTACCCTGCTTGCCTTGCTTCTGTTGTTCGTCATCGGGCCTGCAGAAGAGATATTCTGGCGAGGCTATGTGCAGAGAACTCTCGCCAAATTCCGTTCGCCGTTTGTCGCTTTCCTGCTGACCACGGCCTGCTACACCGCAGTTCATCTGCCATCGGGCAACTTCATGCTCATCATGGCAGCACTCGTCTGCGGCATCGCATGGGGCGGACTCTACTGGCTCATGCCCAATCAACTGAGAGCCATCATCATCAGTCATGCCCTTTGGGACGCAGCAGCATTCGTATGGCTGCCATTCTGAAATGAAGAATGAAGAGTGAAGAATGAAGAATTTGCTACCGCCCTGTGAATAGTCCAATAGTCAAATCGTAAATAAAGAGTATATAGTAAATCGTCAAATAGTAAATTACTTCGATGTTAACACTTAAACTCATCACAGAACAGACCGAGCGAGTCATCGCCGGGTTGGAAAAGAAGCACTTCGCAGGTGCTCGTCAGGCAATCGAAGAAGTCATTGCCGTCGATAAGGAACGTCGCCAGGCACAGACAGAGCTTGATCAGAACCTCTCTGCCGCCAAGAAGCTGGCTGCCGAGATTGGTATGCTCATGAAGCAAGGCAAGCGAGAAGAGGCCGAGGAAGTCAAGACAAAGGTCGCTGCCCTCAAGGAGACGAGCAAGCAACTTGAAGAAAAGAAGGAAAATGCCGAGCAGGAAATGACGCGTCTGCTCTGCCAGATTCCCAACATTCCCTACGACGAGGTGCCCGAAGGCACTTGTGCCGAAGACAACTGGGTCGTGAAGTCCAACCTCAAGGAATGCGTCGTTGGCAAGGACACCGTAGGCAACTGGGATGCAAATCCCGTCGTCGAAACCGCGAAGCTTCCTCATTGGGAGCTTGCCAAGAAATACAATCTCATCGACTTCGACCTTGGCGTGAAGATAACAGGAGCAGGCTTCCCTGTCTATCGTGGCAAGGGCGCAAGGCTGCAACGTGCCTTAATTGATTTCTTCCTGGATGAAGCGCAGAAGTCTGGCTACGAGGAGATTATGCCTCCCACTGTTGTGAACGCTGCATCGGGTTACGGCACAGGTCAGCTTCCTGACAAGGAAGGCCAGATGTATCATTGCGAGGTGGACGACCTCTACCTTATCCCGACGGCCGAGGTGCCTGTGACGAATATCTATCGCGACGTGATTCTCGACGAGAAGGATTTGCCCATCAAGAACTGTGCCTATACCCAATGCTTCCGTCGCGAAGCTGGCAGCTATGGCAAGGACGTGCGCGGACTGAACCGCTTGCACGAGTTCAGCAAGATAGAGATTGTGCGAATCGACACGCCCGAGCATAGTGCCGAGAGCCACAAGGAGATGCTCGCTCATGTGGAAGGCTTGCTGCAGAAGCTCGAGCTTCCCTATCGCATCCTTCGTCTTTGCGGAGGCGACCAGAGCTTCACCAGCGCCATCTGCTACGACTTCGAAGTCTATAGCGAGGCACAGAAGCGTTGGCTCGAGGTCAGCTCCGTCTCGAACTTCGACACTTATCAGGCCAACCGCCTCAAGTGTCGCGTCCGTCGCACGGCAACTGGCAAGACAGAACTGTGCCATACCCTCAACGGCTCAGCCCTCGCCTTGCCCCGCATCGTGGCTTCCATCTTGGAGAACAACCAGACGGAACAGGGCATCCGAGTTCCCAAAGTACTCGTTCCCTACATGGGTTGCGAAATTATAAAGTAAGCGTTAACAAGGCTGTGAACACCGAACTGTAGCAAAGCAAGGATGCCACGGCCGAATAAGGCACCAGCTGTTGAGAGAGGCAGCTGGTGCCTACGTCTCAATCATTCCCACTGGTTCTTTCGTTTGTAACATTCGCTCAGGGCAAGCAACTCCTCGAACTTAGCTTTTCTCTCCTCCTTCATCCCGCCGGATTTATAAAGCCTCTTGTTGTGCTTTATCCAGTTCAGATACAATCCTCGCTCGGAGTCGTCGTACTTCGACGGATTTCTTTGATTGGTTTCTATGAAGGCTTTCACCTCGCACCACTTAGAGTTCCATAGTTCTTCCCGCAACATAGATTCGTACAATTAGTTATTAAACAGTTCCCTCGTTCCATGTCAGAGAGGAATAGAATCGATTGCTTTGCTTGTGTGTTATCACAAGCAAAAGTAGTATGAATAATTCAAACAGCCCAAATAATTAGGAGAAAAATATGGCTGTTGCACATGCATTCTGTTGCCATAAGAGAATAAATATCGCAAAGGGGGCGGTAAGTATCGCATTTTTTTGTATCTTTGCCCGCGATTATCTAAACAACATAATAAGGATAACATATAATAAGGCTATGTTCAAGATTGTAAAGAAAGTTCAGTTCAGCGAGAAGGTATTCCGCCTGGACGTAGAAGCACCTTTGATTGCAAAGGCTCGCAAGGCAGGTCATTTTGTCATTGTTCGCGTGGACGAAAAGGGCGAACGTGTGCCCCTCACCATTGCAGGCAGTGACAAAGAGAAGGGAACCATCACCCTTGTCATCCAGACTGTCGGTGCCAGCACAAGTCAGCTCTGTGCTCTGAACGAAGGAGATTATATAGCAGACGTGGTCGGGCCTTTGGGTCGCGCCACTCACATCGAGAATTACGGCACTGTGCTTTGTGCAGGTGGCGGCGTAGGCACTGCTCCCATGTTGCCCATCATACAGGCATTGAAGGCTGCCGGCAACAAGGTTATCAGCGTCATCGCCGGTCGTAGCAAGGAACTTATCATATTGGAAGATGAGGTTCGTGCCGCAAGTGATGAGGTCATCATCATGACCGACGATGGTTCTTACGGCAAGCAAGGCGTTGTAACCGTCGGCATGGAGGAAGTCATCCAGCGCGAGAAGGTGGACAAGTGCTTTGCCATCGGCCCCGCCATCATGATGAAGTTCTGCTGCCTGCTCACAAAGAAATATGACATCCCGACAGACGTCAGCCTCAACACCATCATGGTGGACGGCACAGGTATGTGCGGTGCTTGTCGCGTAAGTGTTGGCGGCAAGACGAAGTTCGTCTGTGTGGACGGTCCCGAGTTCGACGGTCATCAGGTCGACTTCGACGAGATGATGCGTCGCGGCGGCGCGTTCAAGGCCGAGGAACTGGAAGCCTTTGAGAAGTGGCAAACCCAGCAGACCCACCCCCAACCCCTCCCTTGTAGGGAGGGGAGTGATTACAACACTTCCTCTGAGAGTTCAAAGGTATCTACTCCTCTCCCTACGAGGGAGAGGCAGGGAGAGGGTCTTACCGACCGCAATGCTCCTTGGCGCGAGGAACTTCGCAAGTCGATGAAGGCGAAGGAGCGCATGCAGATTGAGCGATGCAAGATGCCAGAGCTCGATCCTGTCTATCGTGCCACGACCAGAACGGAGGAAGTGAACCAAGGTTTGACCAAGGAGCAGGCTCTGACAGAAGCAAAGCGTTGCCTCGACTGTGCTAACCCGACGTGTATGCAGGGCTGTCCCGTGGGCATCAACATCCCGTCGTTCATCAAGAACATCGAGCGCGGCGAGTTCCTCGAGGCTGCACGCGTGCTGAAGATGACCTCGGCCTTGCCTGCCGTGTGCGGTCGCGTCTGCCCTCAGGAGAAACAATGTGAGTCGCAATGTATCCATCTGAAGATGAACGAACCGGCAGTCGCTATCGGCAACCTGGAACGCTTTGCAGCCGACTTCGAACGCGAATCTGGCAAGATGGCACTTCCTGAGGTGGCCGAGAAGAACGGCAAGAAGATTGCAGTCATTGGCTCGGGTCCTTCGGGACTGAGTTTCGCAGGCGACATGGCCAAGGCAGGCTACGACGTGACTGTCTTTGAGGCTCTGCACGAGATTGGTGGCGTGCTGAAGTACGGCATTCCCGAATTCCGTCTGCCCAATGCGATTGTCGATGTCGAGATACAGAACCTGGAGAAGATTGGCGTGCGGTTCGTGAAGGACTGCGTCGTGGGAAAGACCATCACGATTGCCGAGTTGGAGGCCCAGAACTACAAGGGCATCTTCGTAGGCAGCGGTGCCGGTCTGCCCAACTTCATGGGTATCCCGGGCGAGAACTCCAACGGCATCATGTCGTCGAACGAGTACCTGACGCGCGTCAACCTCATGGACGCAAGCAATCCTGAGTTCGCAACGCCTATCAAGAAGGCGAAGAACGTGATGGTAGTGGGTGGCGGAAACACCGCTATGGACAGCTGCCGCACGGCCAAGCGCCTGGGTGCCGAGCGCGTGTTCATAGCCTATCGTCGCAGCGAGGAAGAGATGCCTGCACGACTCGAAGAGGTGAAGCATGCCAAGGAGGAGGGCATCGAGTTCCTCACCTTGCACAATCCCATTGAATATCATGCAGATGAGAAGGGCAACGTCACCGAAGTAGTACTTCAGAAGATGGAGCTTGGCGAGCCTGATGCCAGCGGACGTCGCTCTCCTGTGCCCATTCCCGGAGCCACCGAGACGATTGCCATCGACCAGGCCATCGTGGCTGTCGGCGTCAGTCCCAACCCCATCGTGCCCACTTCGATAGAGGGCCTGGAGCTGGGTCGCAAGAATACCATCGTCGTGAACGAAGGCATGCAGACGAACATCCCGACCATCTTCGCCGGTGGCGACATCGTGCGTGGCGGCGCTACCGTCATCCTGGCTATGGGCGACGGACGTCGGGCTGCAGCTGCCATGCATGAGTATCTGTCAAAGTAACAAACGCAAAAAACAACATAAAAGTGTGTCAAGAAGCTGTTAGTCGAGTATAGTTGTTCAACTTCTGCAGAGAACTTGCGAAACTTCTCTGCAGAAGTTGACGAAGTTCTCACGTGAACTTTCACAGCAACAAACAACTCCTGATTTTCAACAACATGACATTCTTTCAAAAAGCATAATATCGTGAACGGACTTTATACAGTTTTATTGTTGATTTGCAGCAATGTCTTCATGACACTTGCATGGTACGGACACCTGAAACTCAACCAGGCCGGCATCTCGACGAACTGGCCGCTGATTGCCGTCATCGGCTTCTCGTGGATGATTGCCGGCATCGAGTACTGCTTCTTGGTGCCCGCCAACCGCATCGGCTTTATCGACAACGGCGGACCTTTCACGTTGATGCAGCTGAAAGTCATACAGGAAGTCGTCTCCCTGATTGTCTTCTGCGTCATAGCCAACCTTATCTTCCAGGGACAGCAACTGCATTGGAACCACCTCGCTGCACTGGTCTGCCTCGTACTCGCTGTGTATTTCATTTTCAAGTAATTACCCGTAAGCACATGAAGAAAACATTTATCCTACTCGTTGCACTCTTCCTTTCACTCGGCCTCTCTGCTCAGAAGAGAGGTAAGAAGGCGAAGGAGCCTGTCTATTCGATGACTGCCCAGGAGGCTATGGCTGCTTACGACTTCACGCTCGCTGAGGAAATCCTGGAGCATCAGATTGCCGACCTGACCAGGAAGAAACAGCCAACCATCCACGAAGAAGCGCTCCTCGAGACTGCACGCAAGTCTCAGATGAAGCTTCATGCCACGGAGCAAGTGACGTTCGTCGATAGTATCGTGCTGCCCAAGAAGCAGGTCCTGCAGCAGATTAAGCTGTCGAAGGAGTGCGGAACCATCATGACCTATTCCGACTTCTTCAAGGCCGGAAAGCACGATGGCACGCTCTTCCTCAACGAACTTGGCAACAGGATTGTCTACTCGGAACCCAATCCGAAGGGACACCTCCGTCTGAAGGAGAAGTCGCTCATCGGTGGAGAATGGCAGATGGAGACGCAGTTGAAAGGCTTCAACGAGGAGGAAGAGGACAACCTCAACTTCCCATTTGTGCTCACAGACGGCCTCACGATGTACTATGCAGCAGATTGCGAGGAAAGCATCGGCGGATACGATATCTTCATGACGCGCTACGATGCCGACAGCCAGCAGTTCCTCGCCCCCGAGAACATCGGCATGCCCTTCAACTCGCCTGCCAACGATTACCTCATGGTTATTGACGAAGACAGACAGTTGGGCTGGTTCGTGACCGACCGCAACCAGCCTGCCGATACGGTTTGTCTCTATACATTCATCCCTACGGAGACTCGACGCATCTACAACGAGCAGGAGCTCGGTGCAAAGAAACTGGCCTCGTATGCACGCATCGCGTCCATCAAGGACACTTGGAAAGACACGAATGCCGTCAACAGCGCTAAGAAACGTCTTGCAGAAGCACACCAAGGCTCGAAGAACGAAGCAGAGAAGCGAGACTTCACCTTCGTCATCAACGACTTCAGAACGTGCTACACATTAAAAGACTTCAAGGATCCTCTGGCGCAGCAAAAGGCTAAGATTTGGCTTGAGACACAGAAAGAGTACGATGCAAAAGCGGCAGAACTGGCTTCTTTACGCAACAAATATGCCTCGATGAACGAGGTTCAACGCGTCCAGATTGCAGCGCAAATACGTCTCACAGAGTCTGCCTTCGAGCGTCTTGCTGCCGACAAGCTGGCTCTCGAAAAGGAAATCCGTCGCATAGAACTTAACAAATAACATCACCCTCCATGAAGAAATACGAAGAATCCGAGCTTATCATCAACGAAGATGGCAGCGTATTCCACCTTCACGTCAAGCCTGAACAACTGGCCGACCGCGTCATTCTCGTAGGCGACCCTGGCCGTGTCAACACCGTTGCCTCGCATTTCGAGACAAAGGAATGTGAAATCCAGAGTCGCGAGTTCCACACCATCACCGGCATCTACAAGGGGAAGCGCATCACTTGCCTCAGTCATGGCATCGGTTGCGACAACCTCGACATCGTGATGAATGAACTGGACGCCCTCGCAAACATTGACTTCAATGAGCGTCAGGACAAGCCCCAGCACAGGACGCTTACGCTCGTCCGCATCGGTACCTGTGGCGGACTGCAGCCCGAAGCGCCGTTAGGGACGTTCATCGCCAGCGTCAAGAGCATCGGCTTCGACGGTTTGCTCAACTACTATGCAGGCCGGAACGATGTCTGCGACCTCGACATGGAAAAGGCTTTCGCCAGCCACATGAACTGGTCTCCCCTGAAAGGAGCGCCCTATGTGGCAACCGCAAACCCCTCCCTCATAGAGCAAGTGGCAGGCAGCGACATGCTTCGAGGCATCACGGTGGCTTGCGGAGGCTTCTACGGACCGCAAGGCCGTCAGATTCGCCTTAAGATACAAGACCCGAACCAAAACGAGAAGATCGAATCCTTCCGCTATCAGACAAGCGAAGGCGAACTGAAGATTTGCAACTTCGAAATGGAGTCGTCGGCCCTCGCCGGCCTTGCCGCCTTGCTCGGCCACCGTGCCATGACCTGCTGCATGGTCATCGCCAACCGCTATGCAAAAGAAATGAACACCGACTACAAAGGTTCTATCGACAACCTCATCCGCCTCGTCCTCGACCGCATCTAAGCAGTTGAAATGAACTATATTATATTGCCAATTGCTTTCATCGTCGCGCTCTTCGGCATCATCGTACTCTCCGGCAAGGGAGACGGCTTGATTGCCGGATACAATATGGCAAGTTCGGAGGAGAAGAAGAAAGTGAACATCCGGCGACTCAGGCTTGTTGTCGGCATCACATTGCTGGCTGTAAGTGTTCTCACAGCACTCTTGTCCTATCTGGAACAAACTGTCTTTTACCTTTGTTTCTTCCCGATAATGATTGCATGTCTTCTATTGTCCAACACCTGGTGCATAAAGAAATAATACATGAAGCAGGCTCTCCACCATACTTTAATTGCCGCTATCCTCCTGTTATGTTGCGTGCTGCTGGCAATCACTTCATGCACAGACAGCGGCATCGAACTCCCCATCGACGACAATCCCGCAGAGCAGACTGATACTCCTCCGCTCATCATCTTTGATACCGACATAGGTTCTTCCACCGACGACCTCTTTGCCTTGCAAATGCTGCATCGCTATCAGGACGAAGGTCGCTGCCGCTTGCTCGGCGTCGTTGTGGACCGCATAGGAGAGGATTATGCAGCCTGTGCCGACGTGATGAACACGTTTTATGGTCATGGTAATGTGCCAATCGCGCTGGCAAGAGATGGCATCAATGCTCCGAGGGTGTTTTATGACTATCGCAATCTCCATTTGCTGACGACAACCGACGGACAGCCCATGTTTGCCACAACCATTAGCGACTATTCTACACTTCCCGAGGACTGGAAACTCTACCGACAGCTACTCGCTGCCCAGCCCGACCAGTCGGTCTGCATCTGTGCCGTTGGGTTCCTCACCAGCCTTGCACATCTCTTGAAGTCGCAGCCCGACGACCTCTCGCCTCTTTCTGGCATTGAACTTGTACGCAAGAAGGTGAAGTGCCTCTACCTCATGGCTGGCATCTTCACGTCGTCTGAAGAGCCCGACTACAACATTGTCCAAGGCATCAGCTATGCACAGACATTCTTCAACCTCTGGCCCAAAGACGTTAACATCATGTTCTCACCCATGGAGGTAGGGAATGAGATTTTATATCCATCTACAGAAGTCATCGCCGACTTCTCCCAGACTGCCCTTCACCCTCTCAAGCATATCTACGAGAACTTCCAAGTTAACACAAGCCAGAAGATGTGGGACCCGCTGACCGTTATCCAGGCTGTGGAAGGCGACGGGCAGTTCTCCCTCTCCGCTCGCGGCACAGCCAGTCTTACCGAGCAAGGTGTCGTTATCTTCACACCATCGGACACAGGCAACTGCCGCTACCAGAACCCAGGCTCTGAGGCTTGGAATGCTTCTATGTTGCAGACCATCAGGAAGTATAACATGAACCAGAATTAACCTCCCTCCACGACACAATGAAGATTTCTTTCGAAAGCGATTATAACAACGGTGCACATCCAGAAGTGATATGCCATTTGCTTGAGACAAACGGCAAGCAAAGCCAGTCCTACGGCTTCGACGAATGGAGCGAGTCGGCACGGCAGAAGATACGGGCAGCCTGCCAGTGTCCCGATGCCGACATCTTCTTCCTTGTTGGTGGCACGCAGACTAATGCGACGGTCATCGACGGTATGCTTCAATCCTACGAAGGCGTGATTGCCGTGCAGACAGGACACATCAACGTGCATGAGTCGGGAGCAGTAGAGGCCAGCGGACACAAAGTCATTACCCTACCCTCTCACGGAGGAAAGATGGACGCAGGCGAACTTGAAGCCTGGCTCAGAGCCTTCCATGAAGACCCGACGCTCGAGCACATGGTCATCCCGGGCATGGTCTATATCACCTTCCCCACGGAACTTGGCAGCATCTATAGTGCCCAAGAGATTGAGGCCATTCTCGACGTCTGCCGACGCTATGAGCTGAAGCTTTTCATCGACGGTGCTCGCTTGGGCTACGGACTGGCCTCTTCCGAGTGCGACTTCGACCTTCCCTGGCTTGCCCAGCATTGCGATGTCTTCTATATCGGCGGCACGAAGGTGGGCGCGCTCTGTGGCGAGGCTGTCGTCTTCCCACGAGGTAATGCACCCCGTCACTTCATGAACATCGTGAAGCGACACGGAGCCCTGCTTGCCAAGAGCAGACTTGCTGGCGTTCAGTTCGATGCACTCTTCACAGATAACCTTTATTTCAAGATTGCCAAGCACGCAATCTCGATGGCGATGAAGATGCTACAGCTTTTCACGGATGCTGGCTTAACCTTAAGAGACTCCAGCACCAACCAGCAATTCGTCGAGCTCACAAACAAACAGATGCAGCACTTGATGCAGGACGTCCTCTTTGAAACATGGGAACCTATTGACGAAGACAACACCCTCTGCCGCTTCGTGACAAGCTGGGCCACGACCGACCGCGACCTCGTAGCCCTGAAGGAAGCATTAGAGACACTTTGACCTCGCCAGAACCAAAGTCTGGGTTAATTACCAGCATCGCGCAAGAATTTAGTTATTATTCAAGATTCGTTTCTTGAACACTCAGGAGTTGTTTCCAAACGCGACACGTCCCTTCAGGCAAATCGACACGTCCCTTCAGGCAAATCGACACGTCCCTTCAGGCAAATCGACACGTCGCTTTTATAAAATCCTCTAGAGGATTTTTATAATCCACCCAGAAAAGACCACCAAAAGTAGGCATTGATTTTCGGAAATGAAATCTTTTTCGTAACTTTACAGCCGAAAAAACAACATTTCCGCTTAATGCTATTTCAGAAAAACATCCTCAGGAAATACCTCGCCCTGCTGCCCGCCGAACGGACAGATGCGGCGTGGAGCACGTTCCAGAGCTATTTCCTCAATGCCGACATACAGCAGAACATCCTTCAGTCGAAGGAGGAGCAGTTCCAGGAAGGTTTCCTCAGGGAACTCTTCGTCAAGGTGCTTGGCTACACGCTCAATCCATCGCCCGACTTCAACCTCATCACCGAGCAGAAGAACGAGACGAACTCCAAGAAAGCTGACGGCGCAATCCTGCTCGACGGAAAGGTTGTGGGCGTAATCGAATTGAAGGACCACAAGACGCCCGACCTCACGAAGGTGGAGACGCAAGCCTTTGGATACAAGAATCAGCATCCCGATGCACGGCTGGTCATTATCTCAAATTTCGAGAAGCTACGCCTTTACATTGACAACACAATAGAGCATCGCGAGTGGAACCTCTTCACGCTCTCAGAGCATGAGTTCCGCGAACTCTACCTCTGCCTTGCTTTCGAGCAGGTAAAGCAGGAGACAGCCCTGAAGATGAAGCAGGAGTCCGTCTCCAGCGAAGACCAGATAACGAAGGCGCTCTACAAGGACTATTCCCAGTTCAAGCGCGTGCTCTTTGCCGATATTGTAAAGAACAACCCCGACTACGACCAGCTGCTCCTTTTCAAGAAGACACAAAAATTGCTCGACCGCCTGCTCTTCATCTTCTTCGCAGAAGACTGCTTACTGCTTCCGCCAAACTCCATGATACAAATCATCGACCAATGGGAGCAACTCTCTGAACTGGATGCCTATGTCCCCTTCTACGACCGCATCAAGAAGTACTTCGGATATATGAACACAGGCTTCCATGGCAAGAAGCACGAGATATTTGCCTACAACGGCGGCTTGTTCAAGCCTGACGAAGTGCTCGACAATATCATAATCTCCGACGAACCTCTCGTCGAGCACACCAAACGCCTTTCCGCTTACGACTTCGAGAGCGAAGTCGATGTCAACATTCTTGGCCACATCTTCGAGAACTCGCTCTCGGAAATAGAGGAAATCACGCAGTCAATAACAAGGGGGCAAGCCCCCTTGCCACCTGCACAGCAAACGCCCCCCCAAGCGGAAACAGCAAGGGGGCTTGCCCCCTTGTCAATACCCGAACAGCAAACATCCCCCCAAGCGAAGACAGCAAGGGGGCTTGCCCCCTTGTCAATGCCCGATGTCACCACCACCATTTCCAAGCGCAAACAAGACGGCGTGTTCTACACCCCTCAGTACATTACTAAATATATAGTAGAGCAGACCGTAGGTCGTCTCTGCACGGAAAAGAAGCAGGAACTGGGTATCGACGAGGCAGAGTACTTCCGCGACGCCCATCGCCAGCTACAGACAAGACGACGTCTGGACAATCAGCTGACTCAATACCGCGAGTGGCTCATGGGCATAACGATTCTTGACCCTGCCTGCGGTTCGGGAGCTTTCCTCAATGCTGCCTTCAAGTTCCTCAAAAACGAGCACGAGAAAGTTTTTGAGATGATGAAGAAGATAACAGGCTATGAGTTACCTCTAGATCAAATCGACAACGAGATACTGGAGCACAACCTCTTCGGCGTGGATATCAACGAAGAGAGCGTCGAGATAGCGCAGCTGGCCCTTTGGCTTCGCACAGCCAAGCCTCGCCGCAAGCTCAACACCCTTAGTGATAATATCAAATGCGGCAACTCGCTCATTTCACCAAACAAAGATGATAATGCTGACAAGGGGGCAAGCCCCCTTGCTATGGGCACCGCAGTCGAAACATCAAGCGAAGACAGCAAGGGGGCTTGCCCCCTTGTCAACTTCCCCAAAGCTTTCGACTGGCAAAAGGAGTTCCCACAAATCTTCCGAATGAAAAGGAAAAAGGCTTGGCACATCGTCACTGCCACCCATGACAGTCGCACATCCCAAAGGATGATAGAGCACAAGGTAAGGGAGAAACGCTACGACGGTACAATGCCGGATGCCAGCCCGGTCATTCTGTCAGAAGAGGAAGAACTGTTGGTCTGTCAGGTAATAGACACCATCATTGAGGAAGACCGGCTAAACGTCATTGCCTTCAATATCTGTCAAGACCATTTCCACATGCTGCTTGTATGTGAGGACGAAGAAGTGGACATGATAGTTGGCAAGATAAAATCCCTGACAGCCATTGCCGTCAACAAGCATCGCGATGCCTCAACCGCAACGGGACAGGCCTCGCCGTCCTCTCGGGCAATATGGACGCAGAAGTATAGCTGCAAGGCTGTGACAGAGCATGAGCACTTCAACGAAGTCATCGACTACATCGAGCGCAACCGCATCAAGCACGACCTGCCGCCATTGCCCTCCCGCCAAGACAGCAAGGGGGCTTGCCCCCTTGTCCACACCATTAGCTTCGACGAGGCGTTCCGCGATGAATATGAAGGCGGCTTCGACATCGTCATAGGCAATCCGCCGTATGTCAGGGCAGACAGCCCAGGCAATTCGCCCGACTTCCGCAACTACATGACATCGTGCGGCAGGTGGGAGACACTGGCAGGAAAGTGGGATCTGTATATCCCCTTCCTCGAGCTGGGCACCAAGCTCGCCAAGCCCAATGGCCTTTGCTCATTCATCATCCCCGATGCCTACTGTCATGCTGAATACAGCAAGCGCAGCCTCGAATATATGAAGAGCCACCGCTACCTCTCCATGATTGACTATTTCCCCGACATAGAAGTCTTCGAGAACGTGGGCGTGAAGAGCATCATCGTAACCCTGGACAAGCATGGAGCAGACCACTTCACTCAGAGAATACACGATGCCGGCCACAATTACATCGAGAAAGTCCAGTCAGACTATCCTGACAGCCTGCGTATAGATGCAAAACAAAGCATCATTGAAAACAAGGAAGAGATGATACCCCTAGAGAGTATTTGCTACATGACAGTTGGTATTGTAGGCAATAGTGACGAGAAGCAGTACAAGGGTGAATTCCTTGTTGGGGATTTACTGTCAGACGTAAAGGACGACGAACATCCGAAGCTCTACTATGAAGGAAAGGACATCGGGAGCATGACAAGGGGGCAAGCCCCCTTGCTACGGCGGCGGTATATCGAGTATGGCACAGAGCGTTCGCCGATGAAATGGCGTCGCAAGGGCTTCACGGAAATGTTCGAAGGTTCGCCAAAGCTTGTGACAATGCGAAGCCCCGGCACATTCCCACGCACATTCCTCGATACAGAGAACGGCTACTTCAACGAAAGTGCCATTGGCTTCAAGCGATGGTGCGACCTGCGAGGCATCGACAACAGCTCCATAGCAAAAGCACTTGCCTCAGCAAAGACAGCAAGAGGGCTTGCCCCCTTGTCAAACATATCTGACAGGTCGCAACAGGAAGACTTATCAGAACTTTACCCATACAAAGTCCTGCTTGCCATCTTCAACTCCTCGCTGATACGCTACGAACTCAACACCGAGCGACGCAGCAACATACACATCTACCCCGACGACTGGAAACGCATCAAACTGCCTTTGCTGACAAAAGAGCAAGAGACAAGGGGGCAAGCCCCCTTGCTAACGGCACTGCAATCGAGTCACCAAGCGAAGATAGCAAGGGGGCAAGCCCCCTTGTTAACGGCACTGCAATCGAGTCATCAAGTGAAGATAGCAAGGGGGCTTGCCCCCTTGTTACAGGACCTGGAAATCCTTGCCGACAAGATGCTCTCACTCAACAAGGAATTACAAGAGAAACGCACTCGTTTCTTGCGCCGCCTGACAGAGAACTTCGAAGGCTTGAAGATAACCACAGCCCTGCAAACCTTCGACCAGACGGACTTCAAAACCTTCGTGGCAGAGCTGAAGAAGCAGAAAATAAGACTCTCCCTCGTTCAGCAGGACGAATGGGAAGACTACTTCTGTCAGTACGCAGAAGCCTGCGCAAATCTTTCCCAGCAAATCAGCGAAACAAACACGGAGATAGACAATCGCGTCTTCGACCTCTACGGCCTCACACCAGAGGAACGACAGACAGTGCTCAATACATAACATCCAACATCTCATTTATTATTCTTCAATTTTCAATTTACCAAGATGGAACAAGATACCATTTGCGCACTTGCCACGCCTCCAGGAGGAGCCATTGCCATCGTTCGCGTCAGCGGCCCCGATGCCATTGGCATCACGGATTGCATCTTCTCGGGAAACCTGAAGAAAGCAAAAGGAAACACCATACACTTTGGCCGCGTCATCGATGCCGACGGCAAGGAACTCGACGAAGTGCTTGTCTCCGTCTTTCGTGCCCCACATTCATACACCGGCGAAGACAGCACGGAAATCAGTTGTCATGGCAGTCCATACATCGCAGGGCGTCTGCTCGAGTCGCTCATCCTGAGCGGTGCACGGCAGGCAGACCCGGGCGAGTACACCATGCGTGCCTTCACGAACGGAAAGCTCGACCTCAGCCAAGCAGAAGCCGTAGCCGACCTCATCTCCTCTTCCACTCAGGCAACGCACCAAATGGCCATGAGCCAGATGCGCGGACAGTTCAGCCGAGAGCTGGCAGACCTTCAGGGACAGCTCCTGCACCTCACCTCTCTGCTTGAGCTCGAACTCGACTTCAACGACCAAGATGTAGAGTTCGCCAACCGCAAACAACTCTCCCAGCTGATGGAGAAGATAGAGACGCACATCAGCCAGCTGGCAGACTCCTTCCAGACAGGCAACGCCATTAAGAACGGCATTCCCGTAGCCATCATCGGCGCACCCAACGTCGGCAAGTCGACACTCCTCAACGCCCTCGTAGGCGAAGACCGGGCCATCGTCTCCAACATTCAAGGCACAACACGCGACCTCATCGAGGACACCACACAGATAGACGGCATCACCTTCCGCTTCATCGACACAGCAGGCATCCGCAAGACGCAGAATAAGTTGGAACGAATGGGCATAGAACGCTCCATCCAGGCAGCCGAAAAAGCAAAGATCATCCTTCTTCTGACCGAAAGCAACCAGCCATTCCCTGACTTAGACTTCCGTGAAGACCAAGTCGTCCTGCAAGTCATCAACAAGTGCGACCTCTCGTTGCCCAGCAGTTCCTATCTATACCATCGTCAGCCGACGGAACGCCTTTTCCATATCTCCGCAGCCAATGGTGACGGTATCGACCTACTGCGACGCGCATTAGTGCAGGAAGCCTCCCTCCCGACAGACCTCGACTCCAACCATTCCGTCGTCACAAACGTCCGCCACTACAACGCCCTTCGCCTGGCACTCGAAGCCCTCCGCCGCGGGGTGCAAGCCTTCGCCGACCACACTCCCACCGACCTCGTCTCCGAAGACCTCCGCCAATGCCTACATCACCTCGGCGAAATCACCGGCACCGAAATAACCTCCGACGACGTCCTCCACAACATCTTCTCCACCTTCTGCGTCGGAAAGTAAATAGCAATTAGCATCGATTACAATCAATCACAAAATATCACATAAGGCGTTCATTATGAGCGCCTTTTATTTTTGCGTGCTTTTTAAGTAAAGTCCGTTATAAATCGTTTTTGCTCGACTTTTTGTACCGCTTTTGTACCGCTGCCCCCAACAATAGCCATTATAATAGTGGCGGATAATGTCGACGTAGCAAGTCGGTAAAAACACAAAGGGGAGAGGGTCATGACAGAACCCTCTCCCCTTTGTGTTTTTACTGACTTACTTGCTATCCTTCTTAGTATTCGTCCTCGTTGAAAACTTGGTATCCCGACGATTCTATACTGATTTTCAATTACTTGCGTAATTCTTAACTATTTTTAGCCAAATAAACCGCACCATCAGAAGCGATGTAAGGCGATTATAAAGCAAA
>FLNY01001975.1_pt1 | contig 21407 bp, 13 predicted proteins | sample 1140381 | NCBI WGS metagenome assembly FLNY01 (sample SAMEA3878172, study PRJEB12797) | bioreactor metagenome | biome: Moose rumen | place: Sweden | collected 2011-10
TTAATTTAAACAATCTATATGAAAATTGTTGCGAATTTTCGGACAAAAGATTGAATTATTGACAAATTTTACTAAATTTGCGAGATAATATCTTTTTTATAATAATGTGCTCGTAATCCTGTTACCGCACATTCGACTAAATGATCCATTGATGCCTTAGGCTAATAAAATATATTTGAGCTCCCTCGTAGTGTTATAAAGGTTTGGTCGCCTAGTCGGGCACTACTTGGGAGTTACTGATTTTAGAGACAAATACTAACTAATAATAATGGATAAAATAGCCTTAATCAAAAAAATCCAAGAATTAGAGGGACTAAATAATGAAGAAAAATCAGATTTACTGGGGTTGCTTCGTTCTCATAAGAAGTATGGATTGGTCTGGGAAAATAAACCAGAAGATGTAGAAGAGAAGCTGAGAGAAGAGTTGCCAGTACTGCGTGAAGTGAAGGACAAGTTTATCACATCTGATGCTGAAGACGCTCCTAATCATATCATTATAGAAGGGGACAACCTCGAAGCCCTTACCGCTCTTTCATATACACATGAGGAGAAAATTGATGTAATCTATATAGATCCTCCGTATAATACGGGTAACAAAGATTTTGTCTATAACGATTCCTTTGTTGATAGCGAGGATGAGTATCGTCATAGTAAGTGGTTGTCGTTTATGAATAAACGACTAAAAATAGCCAAAAGATTGCTCTCTAATAATGGCATTATACTTATATCGATTAACGACATAGAGCTTTATAACTTAAAACTTCTGTCTGACTCTATCCTTGGAGAGAATAACTTTGTGGCAAACTTTATTTGGCAGTCTACTCCTGGATCTAATACAGGGACTGACATTAAGACTGTAACAGAGTATGTTCTTTGCTATGCTAAGAATATACAATATCTAAGAGTCAATCAAATAATAATATCGGATGACGATAAATATAACCTAGAAGATGAATATGTTGAACGTCGTGGCAAATATACATTAAATAAGTTGGACCGTCGTATGACTGGCTCTCATTACTCTGATGCTTTGAATTATGCAATTAAAGTACCAGATGGGACACTAGTATATCCTGGAGGTATGACGGAAAAGCAACCTCATTGGAATTGGCGTTGGTCTCAATCCAAATTTTTCTGGGGAATAGAGAATGGGTTTATTACGTTTAAGAAATCCAGCAATAAATGGGCTATATATTTCAAACAATACCTCAGAGTTAATAATAATGACGAACTACTTGAAAGAGCTGTCCCTTATCAAAATCTCATTAAAGATGTTGATGGAATGAACTCAGCTAGAGGAACTCAGGAAGTAATGGAGGTTTTTAATAGCAAGGCTTTTGATTACCCTAAGCCTCTTAATTTATTATTGCATTTGCTAAGATGTGTTACCCAAAGAAACTCTTTAGTGCTTGACTTCTTTGCTGGTTCTGGTACAACTCTCCATGCCACCATGCAGTTAAATAAAGAAGATGGTGGTCATCGTCAGTGCATACTCGTAACAAATAACGAGAACAACATCTGCGAGGAAGTTACATACGAACGAAATAAAAGAGTGATAGAGGGATATACTACTCCAAAGGGCGTAGAGGTAGCTGGCTTGAAGAACAACCGTCTGCGCTATTATCGCACAGACTTTATTCCGCGCGAGCGTACACAACAAAATATGCGTGACTTGGTAAATGCATCTACAGACTTGCTATGCATTAAAGAGGATTTATATACAAAGCAAGAAAGATTTGGACGTTTCCGTGTAAATCCTCGGTTGATGCGTTATTTCAGTGATGAAAAGAAACACATGCTGGTCGTGTATCGGGAAGAAATTGTTGGACAATTGGCAGAGGAAATCGCCAAGATAGATTTTGGAAAAAAGAAATTGAAAATCTACATTTTCTCTCCGGCACGTTATGCGTTCAACGACGAATTTGCTGATGTTGATGAAAAAGTAGAGCTCGTTGCACTTCCTGCCGCCATATATGATGCATACGAAAAAACCTTACCTAAGCGTAAGGATAATCCATTTGAACTCGAAACCATAGATGACAAAGACATTTCCCAACATGTTCAGCAAGACCTGTTTTCACAACAGGAGAAAGGAGGAGAATTATGAAAGACCTGAAATTTCAACAAAAAGCGGTTCGTGACTTAGTTGAAAAGACTGTCGATTTACTCCGGCTTCCAGGGAATCGACGCACTTTAATATTCAAAGCTCCTACGGGTGCTGGTAAAACGGTCATGGCATCACAAATGCTTGCAGATCTGACGGAAGAACTACAAACACGAGGTGATTTGCCATTTAACCAAGTGGCTTATATCTGGATAGCACCGAACAAGCTACATCAGCAAAGTTATTTTAAGATGAAGAACTACTTAACAGAAACACGCTTGCTTCGTGCTGTGATGTATGATGAACTTGATCACTCAGAAGGATATATCAAACCTGGGGAAATTCTTTTTGTCAACTGGGAGAGTATCAATAAAGATAAGAATGTGATGGTGCGTGACAGCGAACAAAGCTTTAGCGTTTATGAAATCACCCGGCGCACTCAAGAAGAGCATAATCTTCCCATAGTTGTCATCATAGACGAGGAACACCTCTTCTGGTCAAAAACTGCCGACAAGTCAAAGCAAGTTCTGGAAAAGATAATGCCTAAGGTGGAGATACGTATTTCCGCCACACCTAAAAGCCACAGTGACTATATGGTAACCATACCACGTGAGACTGTTGTGGCTGAAGAAATGATCAAGAAACAGGTTATTCTGAATCCTGACATCAATGTGGGATATAATAATGACCGTGAGCTGAATGAACACCTGATTGAAGTAGCCTTAAAGAAACGTGACCAACTTGCTTTGGCATATAAGCAATTAGGAGTAAACATCAATCCTCTGCTGCTGATTCAGTTACCCAACGACACCAGCGAAAGTATGACGGCTGAAGACACCCAAATTGCTGAACAGGTGAAGCAGTATCTCGAAATCATCAAGGGCATAAATTCAGAAAATGGTCGTCTGGCTATATGGTTGTCTAAAGAAAAAGCCAATCTGAATAATTTGGAACAGCCAGACAATCTGGCTGATGTACTGCTTTTCAAACAGGCAATAGCCTTAGGTTGGGACTGTCCTCGAGCTGCTGTGTTGCTAATATTCCGAAAACTAAGCAGCGACCAGTTTACGATCCAAACGGTTGGACGCATTCTTCGTATGCCTGAGCAAAAGTTCTATACGAACAATATCCTGAATGTGGGATATGTCTATACAGATATTAGCAAAGACCGCATTCAAATTGTAGCCGAAGATATGGACTACCTGAATAAGGAGGTGTTACAGGCTATACGAAGGGAAAACTTGAAGAATGTCCAGCTACAGTCATATTACAGTGTCTATAAGAGCAGTGACCGTAACCGTCTTGGAACCGACTTCAAGAAAGTCCTTATTGATTGCTTTACAAGAAATTGGTTGATAAACTACCAGCCGACACTTTTTTCACTTGCGGATTTCGAAGAGGAACCTTCAGATTCAGAAGAAAATTCTTCGGAAGGAGCCGAATCGGTTGCAGCTCAAAATAGACTTAAAGTAAAAGATAAAATACGCTTTGATGTCAAAAACATTAATGTAGAAATACCGTCTAACGTTGTATTCCAAAATGAAGTCGGCATCATCGGTGTTGGCGAAAGAAGTAAGTTTGCTCGCAGTGCAGGAGAAGTAAGACGCATTTTTCTTGATTTCTGCCGTTCTATGCTGACACAGTTTGAGAAAGCTCATGGTACGGATGTGCTGTCTGGCTATCTTCTACAAGCAATGGAAGAACTCTTCGAACTCTTCGAGACGGATGCAATGAAGGTAATTCTCTACTACGCCAATAAACCACGCTTCACGGAAATTATTCAGAAGGCACTTAATCTGTATGCCCGTCAGTTACAAGAGAAACATCGTGAAAAGAAAAACCGTAATTTTGACGCATATCGATGGGAGGTACCAGCCGAGAGGATTTATAAGGACTCAACGCATCAGATAATAAAGAATGTAAAAGACCATGCACTTGTGCCTTTCATAGAACTGACCAATGCTTCCAACCCAGAACAAAGATTCCGCATGTTCCTTGAAGAGAACAAGGAATATATCGATTGGTGGTATAAGAATGGCGATGAAGGGAAACAACACTATTCTATACCATACGAAACATCAACAGGAGACAAGTCCCTGTTCTATGTGGACTTTATCATTCGCATGAAAAATGGACAGGTTTTTCTCTTTGACACAAAATCACCTGGCAGCGATGGTGAAGCATCTAATAAGCATAATGCTCTTATTGACTATATAGCTTCTCCAGAACGGGAAGAAGAACACTTACAGGGTGGTGTGCTGATTGAGAAGAATGATATTTGGTATTACTCACGATTCCATATTGACAACACGGACGACGTGATGGGATGGGAGGCTTTTTATCCAACTGATTACAAATAAACAAAAATATGGCAAAAGGTTTAGATCGTGTATTCCTCCATTATGGAGTTCGGCAAGAAGACATGGAAATTATAGAGCAGTTGTGCCGGGACTGCGACATCGATGCGGAATGGCTGAAAGAATATGTCTTGATGCCTTGCAATAAAGAACGTGAATCCATTGAGGATGAGCGTAAGTTGAACAAAATCCTGAATAAGGCTCTCAATAATCTACCATCATGAAGATAAGCAGAATACACGCTGAGAACTACAAGACATATCGTCATTTGGATCTCAACCTTGAAGTAGAAGAAGACCGTCCTATCATATTGATAGGTGGAGGCAACGGTTGTGGTAAGACAACGCTCTTCGATGCCATTTATCATGCATTATATGGTTTAACTATAAAATCCACAAAAAAGTTCGACGAGTTGTTTAACGCTGGTGTTAAACTGGAGCCGGATTTTCATGGTGGTGACATTGTTCTGCAAGTTGACTTTTCGGGAATGGTTCTAGGGCGTGAACAACAATATAACCTGAAAAGAATTTATCGTGTTATTGGTGACCGAGTGATGGAAAGCGTGCAACTGAAAATGGGTGGAAACACTTTTACTTATGGTTCGGCTCAGCCCCAGTCACAACGAGCGCAGAATGAAGAGGTAGTAAAAAAAATCATAACGGCTAATCTTCCTCCTGAATTGAGCACGTACTTTCTCTTTGACGCAATGAAAACAAGCGAACTGCTGAAAGAGGAAAAGATAAATGCGCTGATAGAGAAAAATATCAACTCAGTGATGGGGTTCAATAAGTATATTCAACTGCGTCATAGCGCCGGTTCTCTTCTTGAGTCTAAAAAAGCAGAACGTTTAGAGAATGAAAACCAAAGGAAAGAATATGAGAATCTGGTAAAGGATCGCAAAACAAAAGAAGAAGAACTTGATAGGTTGAATGATGAATATACAGAGAAACTGAATTACGCCAACGAAAACAAGGAACAGTACGAGTTGGTACAGAAAGGACGTAATGCGGATGATGTTACTCGTGATAAGATACGCCAAATCGAAGATTCTCTCAGCCTTTTTGCACAGCAAGAGCGTAGCTTTAGGAAAGAAGCAGATGACATTTGTAGAGATATTGAAACGAATGTTATATTCCCTAAATTGGCAGATGTGATTAGAGGAGAGGTTGAGCTTGTGCTGCATGAGAAACAGCGCGCCACCCAAGCAAAGGAAAGCCAGCTTACTGAGGAGCAGATTACAGAATTGACTCAAAAGATAGTTAATGTCATTGAAAAAAAAGAAGGAATGCCTGAAGGAACGCATGATGTTGCTTACATTGTACGAACAATCCTGGATTCTCGTGAAAACGCAGATATAGAAGATGCTTATTCTTTCCTTAACGAAGCTGAAGTAAAGATATTGGAATCTCTTATCACATCACCATATGTAAATCCTTTTGTCGCTCTTGATGAAAAACGAGAACGTCTAAATCTTGAAAGAGTAGAACTGCCAAGGCGCAGGCAACAACTGGAGGATTATCGACGTGCCATAGGAGGACATGAATATACAATCATTGAACTCTATGAGGCAAATAACCAACGAATTCAAGAGTTGAAAGACTTGACGGCAAGGCTCCGTAAAGAAATCAAGGACCTGAGTGACAAGATTGCTAAATATGATTACGATATTCCTCAGGTTCCTGACCCGAAATATGATATGCTTTGCAAATTGCCAGACTTCTTTAAGACTCTTTCTACAAAACTTTTGCAAACGAAAAAAAGAAGCATTGAGCGGATGATGTGCGAAGAACTAAATCAAAACCTTGTTGTATATGCTGGATACATCGGACGAGTTGAATTATCTGCAGAAAACAGTGAAGATATATCATTTAAGTTCTTCCACAAGAATGGAAATGAAATTTCAATCAGTCAGCTGAATGCAGGTGCTAAGCAAACTGTAATGCAAGTTCTGTTGAAAGTACTGTATAAACTGGGGGACTATGAACCACCTGTAATGATTGACACTGTTATGGGGGTGCTCGACAAGGCAAGCCGTGAAGTAATTCTAGAACATTACTTTCCAGATTTGGCACATCAGACAATTCTTCTATCTACAGACACAGAAATCACAACTGAGCGGGATTTCCAGAAGATAGAAGCCTACGTCTCTCGCACTTATACCCTGCATCGTGACAAGGAAGCACAATGCACGAATATCTCAGATGATTATTTTGGACTTAAAATGAATGCACTATGAATAATATACATCAGATTACAATCAATAAGGCGACATCAATCGAAGGTATGCACGACCGCATTCAGGATGTCAAATCTGCATTGGAACAACGTATCAATTTGAGTGAGTATTCTGAAAATGTGCAGACGGTCACTTTAAACTTCAGTGTCGTGTTGCGAATCTGTCTGCTGGCAGGACTTAGCGACAAAGCATCAAGAAGTGTTGATGATGTGGAAAAATTCAATCTGAAAGTTTCAAATACTCCTTATGCAACAACCTTTTATACAAAAGCTAACATAGGTCAATTGTTTGCTACTTTGGTAAAACTTCGTTATCACAATGTTCAAGCAAACTGGCAAGATGGCAGATGGCTGAGTAAAGTCGTGGGTCGGGAAATAATTCGTGGACGTGAAATACTGATGAAAGAGGGAGGAATAGAAGCTTGGCTTCGATTTGTCCCACAGCGAGGTGGAAAAACCGCAGCAGATATTCCTGTTCTTGATTTACATATCGGCGAATATGGTAATGGAATGTCGGCATCGCTTGACATAAACAGCATCGCTGTTCCCAATACGCAGATTCTGGTTGCAGGAACAACTGGATCTGGTAAGAGCAACTTGCTTGCCGTGCTTGTTCATGAAATCCGTTCTGCATCATCAGATACTCATTATCCTGTAAACTTCCTGCTGTTTGACTATAAAGGTGAGTTCTCAGCTCCAGAACATGAAAATTGGTTGCAGTTATTCGATACCGACCGAACAGCCATCTTAAATCCTATTGAACGGCCATTGCCATTCACTCCATTCAAGGACTTTTCAGGAAGGCCTATCAATGAAGTAAATCTTTATGCTACAGAATTGTCTTCGGCTTTGAGCTCAATTAGCCGTACTAACATAAGTGCTAACATGGACACAAGATTGAGTACGGCTATTGTAAATGCATATAAAGATAAAAAACTACGTTCTGTTACTTTTTCTGAAATATTAGAGCACTACAAGGCTTTACTCCCTGAAAAACAACAAGATAAAACTGACAGCGTTGTCTCGGTTCTGAGCCAGTTGGTAAATAATCACATCTTTGAAGATGAAGACAAGATTGACTTACTAAATAATTGTTACATCATAAATCTTGGACGCTATCCGAAAGATGGTGCAATGGCAAAAGCTATTGTTTATTTTGTTGTTTCAAAGTTGAACAGCATTTATGAGCAACTGCCACCACAGGCGGCAAATAAAGAAAGAGTGGAACTCCGACACTTCACTATCATTGATGAGGCACATTACATGTTAGACTTCGACAACCGTCCGCTCCGCGAGTTGATTGCCGTAGGGCGAAACAAGGGAATGAGCATCATACTTGCCACTCAGAATATGGAAAGTTTCAAAAGTAAATATTTCGATTTTTATGCAAATGCTCAATATCCTCTAATAATGCGTCAGCAACAACAAAATGACGTGGTGCTGAAAGATTTGTTTGGAGTATCCTCTGGACAGGCATTACAAGAAATAAAGCAAGCAATTACTGGACTACAGAAAGGTGAGTTGATAACAAAAGATGCTGAAGCAATTGCACTTGGTATCGGAAAACGCTGGCAGAAGATTAAAGTAACCCATCTAATTTAAAAGATATGGCTGATTTAAAGAAAGCATACGAGGCAATTAACATGCTCAAATCTATTGGCATGCAACCAAGCACAGAGCAGCTGAGGGCAATTCGTCAAATGGAAAATGACTATCTGCAAGAAGTAATTATTCCTTTGATGAAAACAGAATTGGAGCCTCTTTTCTCCCAACTTCGAGGGGGGGTTAAATTAGATTTTAGTTACTCTCCAGAATCTGGTGTTACGGTATCACCATTCACTCCTAGAGTTGAACAGATTAAGTATAGGAATAGCCGTGATGAAAATGGCAGAGCAAGTCGCAAAAAACTGAAATATAAGATTAGAGTTGATTTTCCCGATAACACAGTATCTTGTAAAGTTCCTGTTTTGGAAACTCTTATGGACGTGGTAAGATATGCAACACCAGAGAGGGTTCAAAAGTTGAATATGATGGTAATGGGGGATAACATCGTATCGTCCAAGTTAAATCCTGATGAACGTTATCGTGCTGGTCAAAAAGAAATCAAACCAGGTCTTTATGTTTGCACATTCTCATCGACAGATACAAAATATGAGCAGATTATGCAAATCAATAAGGCTTTGGCTTTAGGTCTTAAAGTCTCAAAAATAATAATTTGATTATGGAAAACTTATCAACTGCATACGATGCCATTGATCTTCTGACTTCATTAGGATTACCTATTAGCTCAGAACAACTTCAGCAAGTGAAGGATTTGGAACAACAATACATCTATTTCACTAGCAGAACGCTTGTTTGGATTGATGTTAGATGTTTCAGTAGCACTTCAACATCAAAAATATCAACAAGACGATTTTGCTAAGTCGTTTTGTCAAAAACTAAAAGACTTACTGTTTGAACAAGTTTCGATGTTTAGTGTGTCAATTATTTCTGTGAGAAATGTTTGGGCTTGCGTTGAAAAATACAAGAACAAGGACAATTGGACATATTTGTCTGAATTAGACGCATTGGAAATCAAGCAAAAGCTTGCGCCACTTGTCATTCCAAATCCTGAAGATACAGGAAATAGAATGTTTGACGCCCTCATGCTTAATATCATGCTTGAACGTCTTGTACCAGACAATAATGCTGTTACAAGTAAGAATAAGGTTATACAGATTGGACAAAGGCTACAGACAAAAGCATCTATCCCTGAAGTGCTAAAAAGAATGCCACTAATACAAGATATTATGAATCCGGTATTCCTCAACACCGCACCGCTCAGCAAACTCGAACAAGCACGCATGGAGTTGAGAGACATCATATATGTTGTTTTGGGTTCATATCATGAAAGGTTCTTCGTAAACATCTCAGACACACTGGAAGCAAAAGACCCAATAGAGAAAGTAAAATTACAAACTGATTATCACACACGGATACTGGATTATCTTAATAAACACAGAGATATTGTTTCAATACAAAAGATATATAACCTCCAGAAACTTACAAATGAAGACATAATGGAGTTGGAACACATCTGTTGGAAAGAACTGGGCTCTAAAGAAGAATACGACAAGTATGTCGAGAAAGGTCAGATGATTTGTGGCGACAAGGTGGCTGCATTCATAAGGTCTATAGTCGGTATTAATCGTACAATAGCGAAAGAACGATTCTCACAATTCATTAGTGAGAATGTACTAAACTCTCTGCAAGAAGAATACATCAACCAAATTATTGGGTATGTCTGTGAGAATGGTGACATCACCCCAGCCACACTTTTAACCGACGAGAGTTTTAAGTCACTTGACTGGCCTGGAGTCTTCGGACAAAAGCTAAAAGATATCAGCAATTATATAAGTGAACTACATGGACTTATAGCTTGAATTATATAAAAATGCCATCTATCATCAAACATAAAGTAGGAGCAGTAATTTCCCTTCCTATAGATAGGGTTGTTGAAATAAGAGGCAACAAATACTATGTTGTCCGATACGAGAACACTATTACACGTGTTCAGCTATATGATTGGCAATTAAATGAGGATGTACCTAAATTATTGCAATGCCGTTTGACATCAATAAATGATTTCGGTTTTCCTGTATTCGAACAAGTTGCCGCAACAAAAGAGGTAAAATTGATTGACCCAATTGCTCCGGAAAATGATGCTGAAAGTGATAAAGTACAAGAATCCACAATAAAAAATAATAACAAGGAAAATGAAATTAAGATAACTATTAATGCTAATACAAAGGATGATAAATTAAAGAAACAAGAGTCTTTAAATGAGGAAAATAATATTGAACATAATAAATTGCCAGAAGGGTCTGATATAACACATTATTTTTGGAGAGAACAGTCTGAATCCTTTGAAGAATGGTTCATAACAACTGGTGGAATAAAACGTCGTTTAGAAATACTAATTTCTTTAGCAGAAATAATAGCCAAATATCATAGACAGAACAAAGTATACAAAGTATTAGTACCTGAATATATAAGAGTTGTTGTGGACAAAAATCATACAATCAAGGTGTCTGTTCCAGAAACAAATTATTTGACATCTGGATTAGCTAATATGTTCATTTATGCTAGTATATCAGCACCAGAGGTCGTAAATAGATGGATGCCAAACACTCCAATGAGTGATTGTTATACATTTGCAATTATTGTTCATGAATTATTATCTTTCTGCCATCCTTTTATAGGTGATAAAGTTTTATCAGGAGATATTACGTATGACGAAGCATTTCGAGGACGTTTGTCATGGATAGACAAAAAAGACGACTCAACAAATCGTCTTACAAGGCGAATGTATGATTGTTTTTTTACAACTCCACAAATAAGAGAATTATATTACGAAACCTTTGATAAGGGAAAAACTTCACCATTAGAAAGACCTACCATATATAAATGGATAGATGTATTAAAAGAGGCACAAGAACATTTATTGTACTGTCAAAATTGCGAAACAGAGTATCTCTATTTTGAAGATGGATGTTGTGCTTTTTGTGATGGAGAACCCACATTTGAGTTAGCTGTAGATATTATCAGGGTAGATAATAAATTTGATCTGGAAACATATCAATTCAAAGATGAAATGGACTTGTACTTGGATCCAATAGGTACATTTCTATTAAACAGAAATAATCCTGTTTATATAAATTCAAGACACTTGATAACAAAATCAAAGGAAGATAAAGAGATACTTAAAATTGTTATAAATAAAATGGATAACTATGGAAATTTAAGTGTTAAATTTTGCCCATTAAATAATTACATCTTCAATGCATATACTATTAATAAAGAAAAGCTGTCACAATTGATAAACAAAGAAACAAATGCTGTCTTCCCGATAAAATTTCCTAGAAAATTGATTTTATCAATTGATGAAATTAACCATCCTCAGAGATTATTAATAATAAGACCAATCTAATAATATTAAGTATGCAGAACATCAATAAAATATATGATTTATTTGAAGAAGAAGCATTTAAAAACACTTTTAAATGCAAAGTCTTAGGTGATTTTAAAATCACACAAATAACGCCTATCTTTCTTCAAAAATGGAAGGTGTATCAGCCATTATTCTCTTATATAAAAACTGAAAAAGAATCTGGAGAAAAAAAGGAAGAGCAAATAAGATTAATATTTTCTGATATTATCGAGATAAGTCCAGTCTCTCCACCATCATTCAATTACCTTTATTGGTTAGAGCCAACTGATAAAGAAAAAGAGTATTCTTTTAAATTTATTGAATGTGGCACAGTCACTCCTCTCCCTCATTTGGATATTGCATTTGATGATAACACTAAAATAGTCCTAAATACTCCAAATTCAGAAATACTGTCTAAGAATTTGGCTAATAATTATATTTTCGATGCTGGAAAATATAAATTACTATTTATAAAAGCATGGCAGAATGGATCACAAAACTGGAAATTATATGGATTTAGATACGACAAAAAACAAGAAAAAGATGTTGCTAGATTTGCTGATGTCGCATTAGAAGAAAACAAGAATAAAGATAAAGTTAGAATTGTAAAAAAAGAATTCTGGAGCAAAGTGTATTTCCCAAAAAGATTTGATGAGGTAGAGATAATTGCATATGAAAACATAGATTTTGTAGATATAGGAGAAGCGCAAAAAGCTTATGACACTCTAATAAATAAAGAACACAAAGGTGATGCTTTAATAGCATTATGGAAAGAGTATTCGAAGATTGAGTTGGAAATAGCGAAAGAAGAGCAAAATGAATTAGGATTTATTAAATACAATTTTGCATCAAAGCCTCAAAAGGGAATCGCTAATCTAAGTTTGCAAATAGATGCAGACCAAGCTACAAAATTCAAAAATTATGCATTATCTAACACACAATTTGAACTAGTCTGCGATAGCCTGAAACCACCAATCGTAACTTTGATAAAATTCAACCAATCAAATAACGAAGCACAATTTGAAGATGAGTTATACTCACTGCCTGCTCAAGGAATGATTAAATTATCATTATTGGGTGATGAGATAGTAAACAAACGTCGAGAGCAAGCTCTTAAATTATTGTTTAAAGGAAAGCGTATTGTTACTCAAAATCTTCTATATGCAATGGAAGATGAGGCTGAAAACATGTTTGATGTTACTCATAAACCAATTCAAGATTTATCCCCGAAAACAAAACGTTTCCTAAAAGAAAAATTTGGAATAGATGAATTAACACCAAACCAAAGAGCCGCTGTTAGTTTAGCTATAAATAATACAAATGACATAACTATAATACAGGGGCCTCCAGGAACAGGAAAGACTACTGTGATATCAGCAATTTGTTACCGCCTTTTAGAGCTTGCAGATAAAAAAAATAAAAGCTCAGAAGATAAAGCTATTTTGGCTTCTGCTTTTCAAAATGACACTGTAGAACATCTGGCTTCTAAAATATATACACATGGATTGCCAACTGTTAAAGTGGGTAGAAGGACATTAGGACTTAGAGCGGAGGAAATTTATATCAAAGAGCTGGATAAACATTTGACAAATGAAATCGATAAAAGAGGAGGTAAAACAGAAGAATCTATTTCTCAAAAATTAAATGATTTAAAATCTGTGTTTATAAAAGAGAAAAACATTGATGACGTTTATGAAAAAATCAATGATATTATAGATGAAGACACTTCTATAAAAGATGTTGATTTTGAGTCACTAGGTGAGATTAAACGTTCTTACAAAAAAAATAAAAGAAATATAAACCGCTGTCTCTCTCTTGTCGAAAGTCTACCAACTGATGAAGATAAATATAACTTTGAAAATGGATTTCAAATTATTTCAGATATTCTTCAAGCCAATTTTGAGTTAGAAGAAAATGATTTGGATTTATTGAATAATGCTCCAGATATAAATCCTGAACATGATTTCCTGGAAAGCTTAAGACGTATAAAGAATAATCTTACTGAAAAAATTGTATCTAAGAGAGCAATTGCAGAAGATGAGACTAGAAATGAGATAATTCAATGGATGAATGAAACAATACATAAAATAAGAATTTTTGAAGAATCAAATTATGATAACGAGGATGAATTCATAAAAACAATATTAAGTGAACTTAAAACTGATCTTGAAGGAAATACTCCATATATAAGGCGCTCTCTACAAGAATATGGAGAAACTATAGCTGCTACCAATCAATTAGCCGGAAGCAGAGAAATGATGGATTTTCAACATATAGAAAATGTTATACTTGAAGAAGCGGCACGTTCAAATCCTCTTGATTTGATTATTCCAATGATAAAAGCAGAAAAAAGAATAATATTAGTTGGAGACCAAAATCAGTTACCTCATTTGTTGGAATCCGAAGTTGCAGAAAGAAGTTTAAAAGAAATAGATAATATTGACGAAAAAAGAGAAAAGAGAAATCTTTATGAACAATCATTATTTGGTATTATTTTTAAAAATGTTAAAAAAGGGAAAAAGATAAGAGCTATTACTCTAGAAGAACAATTTCGAATGCATCCAACAATCGGAGATTTTATTAGTAAGGTATACTACGAAGGTAAATTAAGAGCTGGAGCTCCTAATCTTGCAGAATCAAAAATGCATAACTTGTCAATATCATGGGCTAAAAATAAAACTATGATTTTTTGTAATGTGGGAAATGAATTTCCAGAAGGAAAAGGGCAAAGCAAACATAGAAAAGCAGAGGCGGAAAAAATCATGTGGATTTTAGGCGAATTAAGAAAAGACCCACAATTTGAAAATCTTTCTGTTGGAATTATTGCTTTCTATTCTAGACAAGTTTCTTTGCTTTTTGAAGAAGCTTCAAAGAAAGAAAATGGTTATTCAATAAAAACAAAAGACGGATACGACATTCACCCTAATTATAAATCCATTAAAGGAGAATCAGAAAAACTAAGAATTGGAACAGTAGACTCATTCCAGGGAAAAGAATTCGACATTGTTATATTGAGCACCGTTCGTTCAAACTCTATTAAAAGAATTGAAGGAAATGAAAGAAGTGTTTTTGGATTTCTTACGCTCAAAAACCGTCTGAACGTTGCATTCTCCAGAGCAAAAAAAATGGTCATAGTTGTTGGCGATGAAGCAATGTATGATGATGAATATGCGAAAAGCCATGTATATGGATTATATGAATTATGTTCAAATATAACAAAAAATAAAGAATATGGAAACAGAATCTAATAAGACGATTTTCATGGGAATGCCAAAACCAAGTGACAAATGTCTATTTGTTTCTATTCCCATGAACATGTATCGAATACAAACAAATAAATTTACGTCAGGATTAAATTATTTCCAAAAAGCTGTTCTGAGATTGAAATATATGCCACAAATGTCTAATTTCAAAATAGCAGGATTGCTAAATCTTGATGAAAGGCTTGTTAACAAAATAGTAAGTGAGTTGGAAAATAATGGGTTAATAAATAACTCTGGATTTATTACACCCAAAGGTGAAATGATTAAAAATGAAGGAGATGGATTTATAATAGATGACAAACATACTCAAATTGGTTATATTTTTTCTTATGGAAAAGAAGATGAATTATTTCCATATTATCAAAACAGTATTGAGTATGCGGAGATAAACGAGAATAGTTTAATTTATAACACTGACTATGGTGTGAAATCTGTTGGTAAACCTCTGTCTGTATTAAATCCACACATCCCTACCAAAGAGCCACCTAATGAGTATGATATTCTACAACTGCTTAAAAACACTCATTACCGAGCTATGGATGAGAATGCAAATGTAGAAAACACAGACCAAGGTATATTTAAATTCAAATACATACCAGAAAAAAAGCCGCAAAGTGTTAACATCTGCACATATATATATTTACCACAAAAAGCTAATAGCGATTTATATGAAGACGACTGGATGGTTCTTGATCCATTTGGAAATGGTGACAGTTATGAATTAAAATTGTTTATAGAAGAAGAACAAAAAGTTAATAAAGCTTTAGCAAAAAGATTATTTGAAACATTCAAAGATGCAGAAACGGAATATAATCGTAGATTTGATGAAAGCACAGAATGGTTTGAAGAACAAGTTGAAGAAAGAATAAAGCATACTTTTGATGAGGAAAAATTTGCTCTTCTAAATGATAAAATAAAAGAATATGTGAAAGATGTTTTTGAATCGTTTATGAGGATGGAAAGAAATGGATTTGATAATATCAAACATTCACATAAACAGTTGTTTTTCATAAATATGCAAACAACTATAGAAAACATACTACTTCAAGACCAAAAAGACAGAGAAGAAGCATACTTTGATATAGAAGAAAACTATGGCGAATATGGAGTACAAGAGGATAGACAACAAATATTAAAAGCTGTTTTCAGAAAAAAAATACTTTCTGAGAACACTATGGTACCAGCAGTTATTTATAAAAGTAAAACTAAGTCTGTTAATTGGAAAGGAAAGTCATTGTTAAATTATTTAATGAAATTTATCATGTCATTCTATTTCGAAAAAAATCTTGAAGATTGTAAAATAATAAATGTTTTTAAAAACAGAATCGATACAATTGTTGGTATAACAGAGATGAGAAATCACGTAGGACATGAGACTAATAAAGAATTGGAATTCACTGGACATGATGCTGTGGATTACTATATGTTTATAAATGAATTAATTAATGACTATATAAAAATCTTATAATTATGGCTAAAAAGAAAAGTAATAAAAAAGCTGGAAGAAACAGCGTTAGCCCCAAAACGACAGGAAATAAATCTTCTAAGAAAGAAGTTGAAAATATTTCCCAAGAAAATATAGAGAAAATAGAAATATTTGACAAAGAAGAAATCACTGAAGAAGTAAATAATGTTCCTGAAGAAGATATTAAGGAAACTAAAGAAGACGAACAAAGAATTCAAGAAATAAGATTTACTGGAAATGTAGATAAATACATAAACTTTTTGAGAGACAAACTCAAAAGGATTAAGGCTATTGAGCTCAAAACTGAAGAGATTCAGAAGGAACAAGAACAAATTAAATCAAACTTAGCAAAAGAGAAATCTGAATTTGATACAGCCAAGGCCAAAGAAAGAGCAGAATTTGAAGCAGAAAAGAAAACTTTTAAAGCGGAATTAGAGAAAGACCGTAAAGAATTAAACGATAGACAGAAAAAAATTGATGAAGAGAAATATGCCATAGACAATGGCGAATATACTTATGTAATTCAAAGTTTATTAGATACGCTTCGTAAAACGGAAGAAGACATAACTGGTTCTACTAAATCATTGGTTGAGAAACTAGGAGAGAGACATGGCGTATTAATTAAAGACATCGAAGATCTTTATAAGCAAAAAGAAGATTTAGATAAAGAAAAAATCGAATTTGAAGCAGAAAAATCAAAAGTCGCTTTAGAGAAAAAAAGAAATGAGATAAATAAACAATCGTATGAGAAGCGAATTAAGGAAGAATTGAAAGAGGAGTACGAAGATAATTTGATTGAAAAAGACGAGCAAATAAAGTCTTTAAAAAGAAAGAATAACGCTTTAGAGAAAGAGGTTGAAGAAATAAGAAATTTTAAAAGAGAATTATCTTCCACGTTTGAAGCAACAACTGCGGAAGAAATGGTAAAAGAGCAAACGGAGTTAATATCTAAATGTTCAGAACTTGAAGAAGAGCTTGAAAAACGTCCCTCACAATCAGATTATGACACTAAAGTTAAAGCAATAAGAGATTTACAGGAGAAGATTCAAGAACTTGAAAATAAGGTTAATGAAGAACGTCTGAGTGAATTAAGGCTCAGTCTTCATAATGCCGATACATACATATATGAGATTAACACTTATAAGGCATTAATTGACAGTGCAAAAGCTAGAGAAAAAAGTCTCCAGCGAACTGTAAATGATTTACATGAAACAATCAATCGTCTTAAGGATGAAGAAAAAGTAAAAGAAGGTGCATTTGAACAAGCAAAGCAAATGGATAACAGCCCAGACCTACAAAATAGAAAGTTCAGAGGAAGAACTCCAGAATCCCTTAAAGATGTTGTTGAATACATTCAATGGTACATGACTACAGAGATTGACCCTGAACCATTTTATTACGAGCAAAAGGTAATAAGAACTTTTCTGGCTGGATTATATATGTCACCTTTAACAATACTTCAAGGGCGTAGTGGTACTGGTAAAACTAGACTTCCAATTCAAATAGCTAAAGCACTAGTAGCTGGGGCTGATAAAGAATATCAAGAAAGAGATGATGTCGGTAACAGAAATGAACCTTTTAGAACATGTGCAGTTCAATCTGGTTGGAGAGACAATATGGATTTAATAGGATTCTATAATAATTTTGAAAAGAAATATAAAGAGACCGATTTCTTTAAAGCATTGTATCTAGCCGCTCAGCCAAAATACAAAGACACACTGTTCTTTGTAATTTTGGATGAAATGAATCTATCGCATCCAGAACATTATTTTGCAGATTTTCTATCTTTAATGGAACAAAGTGTGGATGACAGATATGTAAAAATTCAAGCGGATGAAGAACTATTACCAAAATTGATAAAGGAAAGACAAATGAAATTGCCACCTAATATAAGATTTATAGGAACTGCTAATCATGATGAAACCACTTTGGATTTTGCACCAAAAACATATGACCGCTCAAATGTAATGGTTATGGATGATCACGATAAAGAAGAAATAAAAAAAGAGGTAATAAAGGTCAATAATAAATATTCTATAAGTTATTCATGGTTAATGAGTCGGTTCGAAGAAGCAGAAAATGAATTTAAAAATAATCCTGAAGACGGTTATAGTAAAATACAATCTCTTTTAACACATAAAGGTCTACATAAAGAATTAAAAGAAAGAGGTATCGGAATAGGTAATAGATTTGACAAACAAGCAAGAAAATTTGTATGTGCATATTGGGCTTTAGACGGCAAATCCACAAAAAGCATTGCAGAAGCGGCAGACCATTTAATTTCAAGTCGATTGTTTAGAACCCTAAAAAACAGGTATGATTTATCAAAAGAAAACCTTGTAAATTTTAGAGATTACTATTTAAAGGTTTTCAATGAAAAGTTCAAAGTTGATCCAGTTGAGGGTTTGAATTTATTGAATAAAGAAATTAATAACAAATCATGATGAGAATCTTTGACAGATATACTGGTTTAACAATTAATGATAGCAAACTTCCCAATTTAATTGAATTGGGAAGATATGCTATTTTGGAAAATAATAAAATTATTGAGTTGTCAAATAGAACTTTTAAGGTTAAGGAAGGACAAAGAATTAATCAGGATTTATTAGAACCTGTATATAAAGATACCCATGATATATTTGAAAGTATAGCTACCTGTGTAGATAGCGGAGATTTTTCTGCAATACCATTAATTCAAGGTTTTAAATATGGTTTAGATTTTGGTGCTTTTGCACAAGCACTTGAAGAAAAAATTTATCACCTTAAAGCTATCTTTCAAGATCCATATACTAAATTAAATAGAACAATTGAAAAAGTACCAGTGTCAAGAGCCAAAAGAATTTCAAACAGAAGTAATGAATACTTAGCTGCACATACAGAAGATTGGCTTAATAAGAGCTTAATAGGATTTCATCCAAGCAGAATACTAACAGAAGAAACCATTGTAGATGAAAATGTATATGAAAATCAGCTTTTAATTGCATTTACAACAAGAGCTTCACAATATTTGGAGAGAAGGTATAAGCATACGTCATTTGTGGCTTCTTTCTTAGAGGATTATGATAATATAATGAAAAAATATGCTTCTGGGATAGGATGGTATAAACTTAATAAAAGAGAATTAGATTTAGCAGGAAAAGTATATTATGAAGAGAGCGGTAATTATAAATCTGCAACATCTGACTTAGAAACAATTGGACAAACAAGGAAAAGATTAAAGAAACTTAGAGACAACCTTCTTCGCTTTAGAAAATATGACTTATATTACACTGTAAATTCAAAAAACACTTATACAATACAATATCATGATACAAACGTTTTAGTTAATCATAAGCATTATAGATTTCTAAAAGAATTATGGTTTCTTCTTATAAAAGAAGAAATATCAGAAGACAAAAAAGATGATTTCTTTATTGAAGATTTCATAATAGAAAATGTAAGAAAATACGGACTTTCCATTGTTAATTACATTTTCAGGAATAAGGAGTATTTTTCATATAATATGGCAGAAAATGGAACTGATATAAAATGGAGTGGAAAAATTGAAAATTGGCCAAGAGTGGAATTGGAATATGACAAATACGGAATTATCAATCTGAAAATTGGAAATGAAAATATAAAGTTTGTCGTTGTTTGTAATATACCAGATTTGAATAAATTGCCAGAAATTCCTGAACATACATTTATATTAGCATACAATAATGAAAACGAAATAGTTAACAATAATAAAAATGTTATTTCGATTTCTTTAAAAGATATAACATGTGTTGAAAGGGTCGCTTATGTAATAAAGAAAATAATATTCAAACAATATTTGCAAAATACCATATTTAAATATTTCGATATTCCCAAAATGCTTTTTACATACAAAGATGTGATATCCAGTCAATTTAGATGCATCGAAATCGTGGAAAATAGCGGAAAGTATAGATTTATAAAATATCCAGAATTAATCTCTCAAAGAAAACAAATTATTGAATTAATCAAAAATCATAATTCTAATAAAGAGAAGAACTCAAAAGATTTAAAAATAATTGAAGAAACTATTAAGTCGTTTTTAGATAAATATGAAGATGCAGTAAATGAAATTTCAAATAATTTGAGCTGTTTTGATATTGACTGCTGTCAACCAATAGAGAAATGGCATTGCGAAAATTTAAACTATATTCAATGTCCTCATTGTGGATACATTATAGATAGTACAGGTGCATCTAGTGTCAAGTTCGTAAATAAATCTTTTGAAGTTAGTGAAAAAGAAATGGGGATGGACTATCTTGAAGTGGATTGTACAGATATGTTATATAAATAAACAATAGCAGGAGGTATGCATCCCTCCTGCTATCTGGTAAAAAACTCGGATGAAAGGAGTGGCATCTCCAAACACCCAGAACGTTCTAGCGCATTACCGCGGAACTATTAAAGTTGATTGCAAAGGTAATAATTTTAATTGTAAAATGCTAATCAGAACATTAATAATCCGAAGAATAATAAATATTTTTCAGATTTTTCCTTCCAAAACCTGACTTGCCAATCCATCAGCAGCAATTAGTAATTGAACCATCGGGCAAATTTACTTTCTGTGAATCTGCTACGCCATGACAATGATTAAGCATGCTTATCATTATTCATTTGGCTTAAACGCAGATTTCTTTGGCCTTGTTGAGATTGAGGAGCAGTGAGCACAGAAATGAGCAGGCTCAATTTATGTCGAGTCGTGACGAAATCCTGTGTAACTAAATTACCTTTAATGTCGTACGACTGGAAAGGCAAATCCCAGGCTTGCATGTGCCAGCGGATGGCTAAGGCTTCGTCATTAGTGAGCTTCAGACCTTACACCTTTGTTCTTTGCGTCTTTCAATTCTTACCCCCTTCGTTTCCCCCGTTATCGGGGGACAGAAACGTTCCTCACTTCCTGAAAGTCGAGAACTGCACCAACTTATCTCACAATTGATTATCAATCAATTCTGTGCTAAGTTCTACATGAGCAGAAAACCTCTTATCAAACTCAAATGGT
>FLNY01001616.1_pt1 | contig 21396 bp, 12 predicted proteins | sample 1140381 | NCBI WGS metagenome assembly FLNY01 (sample SAMEA3878172, study PRJEB12797) | bioreactor metagenome | biome: Moose rumen | place: Sweden | collected 2011-10
GGTCCTGTGGTGGTGTCGTCGGACGTAAGAAAGGATACAGGAAGACTGACGAGCAGATGAGAAACCAGTATGCAGAGGAACTCCGTCTTCTCCGAAAAGGATACAGTCTGGCCAACGTGAGAAAACTCACGGGAACCGCTGTCAATACTCTCCGGAAAGTGTCCAAGATAGGTGGAATCTCGGAGGGCAGGAAAAAGAGAATGGAAATGGAATTCAGTATATGAAAGAGACAACCGGATATCAAAATCTGAGACCTGATGGGTCGAGGTGATTTTGGACAGGAATGATTGTCAGTGCTATAGAACACCAAGGGATAAAGTCCGCCCAGCTCCACAGAATAGAGGCGGTAAACCATTCGGTTTATCGCCTCTGTTTTTGGTGTAATGTACAAAATTAACGGTCGAATTTTTGCTGAAATTTGGCCATGTAAAAGATAAATTCCTCTCATTCAAAAGAATACCTTGTATCCCGCCGCACATAGCCAGTGAAGCGTTAGAGGATAAGGGGTGCCTTGGGTGTCCGCGTCATAGCAGACGCCTAATGTCAGTCCTTGCACGCTATTGATAGCCAAAAGGTTTCTTCGCCTTCTTCTGTGGCTTCGATAGAGATAGTTTTTATATGGCATCCTGCCTTATTTGCCTCGGCTTCGGTGGTCTTGAGGTGGTCCATCAAGATGCCCGTGCCGGTCCATTTGAAGTAGGCCTCCTTGCGCGTCCAGATACTTGCAAAATCCTTTTGCGGATCGTTGCTCCTCTTCACGAGGGCTTTCTCTTCGTCGTTGAAGGCTCGTTCCAGCAACGTGTCGCTGAATCTTCTTCGTCCTTCGACATCGATGCCGATCTCATGGTCGCAGATGCCTATGACCACGGCCTCTTTGCAGTGGCTGATGTTGAAATGAACACCTTCGTAGTTGGGTATGTACGGTTTACCATGCTCGCCAAAAGCCCAAAGCGGAGGATTGCGCCTAATGTAACGTGGCGTGAGCAGCTCATGCCGAAAATGCTTAATAACAACATCCGAAGGACTCTCAATCAGATGGCGCTGTGTCTTCAGTGCATGGCATAGCATGATGTAGGCTATAGTCTGCTCGCACTTCTGGCGGTGCGACTTGTAGCGTGCCACGATATCCTGTTGCTGTCGAGGCATCGATGCGACGAGGCTTTCCAGTTGTTCGGGACTTTGTCGTTCAACGTTGCGGTAGAAGTAGACTATCATTTCTGTTGTCAATTAAAGAAGGGGTTTCCCGTGAGGGAAATCCCTTCTCAACGTTTGGTATACGCAAGCGTATACTGCAATTATTTTTCTGCCGGTTTGTCGGTGGTGATGCGTTCAAGCCATTTCAACATGCCAAACATGACAGACATGGCGGCAATGCAGATAATCATGAATACCAACCAGCACATCCACAGCTTAGGCATACCGTTGTAGAGGTAAGGTCCTAAAAGGATAAGCAGGTTGCCGATGGCGGTGGCACTCAGCCACAAGCCTTGGCAGATACCTTGGATATGTTTCGGGGCAATCTTCGAGACGAAACTAAGCCCTAGCGGACTGATGAAGAGTTCTGCCACTGTGAGGAAGAAGTAAGTTACGATTAATGCCCACGGACCGACTTTGATGCCGAGAGGTACGCTACCGTTGTACGATTCAGGCGAGTCATAGCCCAATGTGGCGCACAGTGCCGTCAGGAAGAGGTAAGCACATGCTGCGATACCCATACCTAAGGCAATCTTCTTCGGGGTGGAAATCTCTTTGCCTTTGCGGGCAAAGGCAGCAAACATCCACATGATGATGGGTGTCAGGATGATGACAAAGAAGGGGTTGATGCACTGCATAATCTCTGGTGGGATGGCATCGTTCTGGATAAAGTCACGTGCAAAGAGTGCCAACGATTCACCATTCTGGTGGAACGAGAACCAGAAGAACACGCATACACCAAGCACGGCATAGAGACCGGCCATACGCTGTTTGACATCCTTTGCCATGGCTGCTTTCTCCTCGGCAGTGTAGCTGACAGCTGTCTCTTCGCTGGCGGCAACAGCTTTTTTGACGGGATTGGGCAGGCCTTTCTTGGTGTAGAGGAATATCGTGAGGGAAATGATCATAGCCAGCACCGAGGCGATGAAGGCAAAGTGTACGCCAGTGTTGAAAACGGTGATGTAGCTGTCGCAGAAGTGGCTCATATCAACACCCTGGGTAGCAAGTTCAGGCTGGTTGGCGACGAGTTCTTTGAGGTTGGCGACAGCTTCGGGTTTCATCGCGTCGCTGTTGGCTACATAGTCGTGGCACAGCTTCGGCATATCGGCATTGTACACCATGTTGTGTGCTTTGAGCCACCAGTTGCGGATGATAGGTGCAATGAAGGGTGCTATAACACCACCTATATTGATGAATACATAGAAGATTTGGAATCCGGTGTCGCGTTTTTCTTTGGCTTTGGCAAGTGCCTCAGGACCTTTCTTGGCTTCCTCGGCTTCGAAGTCGTCGTATATCTGACCGACGATAGCTTGGAGGTTGCCTTTGAACAGACCGTTACCACAGGCAATGATGATGAGTGCCAGCATGGTCAGCACCATGACCCACGAGAATCCATGTCCGCTGAATACCGGGATGGAGAGTATGCAATAGCCGACAGCCATCACGATAAGACCCCAAATGATAGTTCCTTTGTAGTTCTTGGTGCGGTCGGCGATGATACCGCCAGGCAGCGAAAGCACATAGATGAGGAAATAGAAGATGGCAAACATAATACCCGCCGTCTTGTCGGGAACACCAAACTTCGAGCAGATGAACAGCGTCAGCACGGCATTCATGATGTAGTAGCCGAATCGCTCACCCATGTTGCTCAATGCCGTAGGGATAAGCCCCTTGGGATGCTCTTTCAGTGCCTTGCGCACATAGAAGACAATGAACGGAGTGACAACAATCAGACCCGCTATAAGCATAAATAACGGTGTGTTGGCATGCCATAGTTTAGAAATAAATTCCATAACGTTAAATGTTTAGTTAATAATATTTTGAACTTGTTTTTTCTCTTCTCAATGATACACTTTGAGGTTGCAAATATACACATATTTCTTTATTTTTCGTATCTTTGCAGCGTTTTTTTTAAGATTTTCCTTATGCCGAACACTGTTCTAAATACTGCTGTCCGCGCCCTTAGGCAGGGCTTGACGCTCCTTTATCCCACCGACACCCTCTGGGGTGTCGGCTGCGATGCCACTATGCCCGACGCTGTCGATAAGATTTATACCCTCAAGCAGCGCGACCCCGCCAAAGCCATGCTTGTCTTGGCTTCCGTGGCCATGCTGCGCTACGACATGCCTCGTCCCGTCACCGACCTCTTGCTCCGCAGTCCACGTCCTACCACCGTGGTGATGCCGGCCACCTGGCTCACCGTCACTGTGGCGAATAACCTCCCCGCTGCCGATGGCACCCTCGGCGTGCGTGTCCCTCACATGGACTTCTGCCAGCAGCTTCTTGAGTCTTTGGGGCATCCTATCGTCAGCACTTCGGCTAACCTCTCCGGTACCCCTTCGCCACAGCGTTTCTCTGATATCTCTGACGCAATAAAAAAAGCCGTAGACTATGTAGTCCCGGCTTTTCTTGAGGCTGGCAGCTCAGGTTCAGCATCGCACATTGTCAAGGCTATGCCCGACGGCAGTCTGTCAGTCATCCGTTGACGTGTGCTGTCATTAGGTAAGATGTGTTACTTCCTTTGCATTTTTATTGTAGGCATAGACTTGTCGATTTCTATCTCAGGTCGTCTGCCGGTATTAGGAGGTTCTATAGAGCGTTTCAGTCCGAGAACGTTCTCGCCCTGTTCGAAGCGTATATCAACAGGAATGTTGGCTTTCTCCAGCTTTTTGAGGTCTTTTGCCAGATCTGAACGTATTTTCCCGTTCTTTAGGGCATAATCGCGGGCGGCATTGTAGTTGCCGTCACCTTCGGTTTTGAGTACCAAGGCAGCCCATCCTTCTACAGCCTTGCTCATCATCTTCACATTGACAAGGTATTTCCCTTCTTTGTCGCGTTTTAGGGCTCCCTTGTCTTGCAGGTAGTTGAAGCACATGATATTGGCTATTCCGTGAGCTTCGGTGGCTCCGAAACGAACGCTGCGTAGCAGGCTGGCAACGAAGGTTACGTATGCGTCGTCGATACTCACGTTCTTGATCTCGCCTTTCTCTATCAGTGTCTGGACGATGAAGAGTCCGCAGATGTCGGCTTTAGCCTCTTCCCATGCACTATATTGGTTCTTCAGGGCTTCACGCACTGTCCCTTTCCCGTTCACAACGTTTTTGATGCCAAGTCCGTGTGCCACTTCGTGGAAGCATACGTTGTTGAAGAAGGCGTCGAAAGTCACGTTGGGGAGCTGTTCATTCGAAATCAGCTCTTTTGCGATGGGTTTGGCAATAGTATTGAATTTTGCTTCCATGACATTCTTCAGCTGTAGGCGTCGTGTGCCTTTTTCCAACTGCACTTTTTCGTCGTTGGGCAGGTTTATTGCGATGGTTTTGCTTGCTGCGTTGCAGTCGCCGGCATAGTACACCACGTCGTACACGTTGATATCGCTCTCCATTCCGGGTTTTTCCTGCTTGTATATCTTGTCGCAGGGTAGCATCTTCTGCAATTCTGGCAGCATGCGGGTAAAGCGGTTCAGACTGTGGCTCCATTTCTCATCCTTTATCAGCACGTATGCTTCGAACGAGGTCTTGTATCCGAAAAGAGCGTCATCGTAGTTCTCGATGGGTCCGAATACGAAGTCCAAACGGCTCTTTTTCATATCCATCCACATCATGTCGCTCTCGAAGTAGTCATCTGACATCAGGGCTTTGCGTCGAGTTTCAAGATAGAGTTTCATGCCTGGGTCTTCGGCCAGTTCGATGGCTTGTTCCAAGAGGGCATCGACGCGTTTCAGTTGGTGTGCGTAGGCTTTGCTATAGGGTATCACTTCGATGTTACCGTTTTGATTGCGGCGCAGTATGGTGTAGGGGCTTTTCTTTTGTGGGTCTTTTATCTTGTCGAATTCCTCTTCGGTCATGTCGGCAGGGTAGAAGTTGGCACCGGCAGGTCTCTTGTCAAAGCCCGGCACAAAGGGTTTGTCGCCGTCCATACGATCCCAGGCTCCATAGTTGATATTGACATATTCGCGCATGGCAGGGTCTTTGATGTCGCGTATCTTCATGCGGTTTTCGTGTCCGAACGACTGCTCCCAGTAAATATCGTCCATCAGGTGCGAAATCTCAATAAATATTCCCAAGAGTTCTTGTTCGGGTGGTGTAAGGTGGTGTATGTCGGTTTTAAGTGGTACCGTAGCATACTGTTCCACTTTTCTTTTCATCTCTGTGTTCTTGTCTTGAGCCTGACATACGCTGCCTACTCCAAGAATGGCTGTCATGGCCAGTGCGATGAAGGTTTTTGCTGTTTTTTTCATCTGTATAGGTTGAGTTGATAAATAATGTTTTACGGTTGTGTCCGACAACCCAAGATTGTCGGAACTAATACACAACGCACAACAGCCAAAAAAATTGTGTGAAAAATCAATTCAATTCTACAAAAACATTTCGACAATCATCGATCAGCCTATCAGTGCACTACCGAAAGACGTGCGGCAACGCTGCCTTGGTCGGTGACAAGGTTGACAAGGTAGATGCCGGCAGGCAGACCTTCAACATCAAGATCAATCATGTCAGCATCGACTGAAGGTAGCCGCATTACCACGCCGCCTTCCATCGAAATCACCGTTGCGCTACGAATAGTGGCACAAGTTCTGATATATGCATGTCGGGCAGCTGGATTGGGATAGACTGAAAGAGAATTGCTGAGTGAAAACTGTTGAGAGTCTCCGATGCCAAGGGCACTGCCATGATCGTCTGTGATATAGTCGCTTTTGGTGGTATTGAACACTTCGCGTCCGTAAGCGACGCTAGAACCATAGTTGTTGACGCAGGCCACAAGGTAACACTTGTCAGCACGGAAGCCGGCAGGTAGGGTGTAAGAGACACTCTTGCTGAAAGTAGCGCCAGCGGCAGTGGAGGTTACCACATTGTCGTCGCCCCATGCTGCGGTAAGGCAGGCTCGCACCACGTGGTCATGACGATAGTTGCTCGACGCACTTGACTGATAACCTATTATGCTGTCCTCGGCAAGGTAGATGGTTAGACGTGGAGCTTCAATATTTTGGTCCGCAATAAAATATCCATCGACTGTTGCCTGTAGTTGGCGAGTTTGGACATCATATTGGATGTCGGTGAAACCAATGACTATGTTGTCGGGCAACGATGTGGCACTAGACAGTATCTGGTGCATCATGACCGACGTCCCCACATAGTGTACCGGTCCCGGATTGCCCTCGGAGTACGTCATGCTGCGATCAATCATTATTGCAGGGGCATACGTCTCACTTGTTCCGTAGAGCACTTCCAACTGCTGCGACTCGCTGATGGTATATTCGTCGCTGTAGAAACCGGCATGGTGGGACAACCAAGCCACACGTTTTTCCAGTCCCTGATAGGCGCCTTCGAGAGCTACCTCTGCCGACGGACAGTTGCCGCATTGCTGCGAAGTGAAACCCTCAAGCAATGCTATGTGAAGGTTCGGATTTCCTATACCAACTACAATGTCGTCGACAAAGACGAAATACCCGTCACCATGATTGACAAAAGCAATATGGATCGTCTCTCCCTCGAAGTCTGCCAATGACAATCCTATACTGTTCCATCCGCCGGAGACCTCTTGGCTTCCGTCAAATACGAAGTCGCGCAGTGTGGTAAAATCATCCTTTGCCACACCCGAGGTTGAAATCATAATACGCAAACGCTCTGTACCGTCAATATCGGCTGAGAATGCACGGAACATCAGTTTATAGGCATCGGAAGGTACCGTGATGGCAGGCGTAATCATCCAGCGGTCAACATTGCTGCCGTCGGTGACGTTCGACACCGATGCCGCGGCATTGTTGCCCGTCTCGACTTCAGAAACACACCACGAAGACCCAAACATCGTGAAATTACCTACGTTTGTCTTGCCATCGCCGTAGGTTGTCCACCCGTCGGGAAATTGACCGACTTGATTGACTATTTCCACATCCTGAAAATCTTCACTAAATACCGTCTGAGCTTGCGACAATGACACCAGTGCCATGGCAACGGCAAAAAGAACTCCATGCTTTATCATAATATGTATTTGTATAAAATATAATATGATTATTCGCATAACTCCGAAAAAGCCTCGAAGAGACTTAGTCTCAATAACACCAGACTAACGGAGTGCAGTCTGGGGGCTGACAATCAAATCTATCCATGCGTCTCGGAGAGACGCGACCTCGGTGTTTCGGGTATTAACGGATAATCATTAAATATAATAATTAGGTGCAGTGGCGATTTGAATAATATCATTTGTCACAAATAACACGTTATTTTTTTTGAGTGATATTTTTTTCCAGACAAATGCACCTAATATGTAAATATTAAAGGTTAAAGGTTAAAGTTTTATAGAACTTACTCTTAGATGACAGACAAAGAAAAAGAGACTGCTTTCCGAGGACTGCTTGACCGTCAACGAGATATCATCTGGACCGTCTGCAGGACTTACAGTCTCAGTGCCGCATGGGAGACTGAGGATGCGTTTCAAGAAGTGTTGTGTGTACTATGGCGCGACTTCGACAGTTTCGAGGGTCGAAGCAGTGAACGCACGTGGGTATACCGTGTAGCTACCACTACACTTCTTATGCTCAAGCGAAAACGCACCAACCATCCGCAATCCTCGACCGATGGATTGCCGGAAGAAACGGTATCCCATCCGTCGAATAACGGAGAATACAGCTACCTCCTTCAGATGATAGAAAGCATGAATGAGCGGGATTCGCAGATTGTTATGGCACATCTACACGGATTCAGTCAGACGGAGATAGCAGCAATGACCGGATACTCGCTCCCCACTGTTGCACGACGTATGGCCAAGGCCAAGAAATGGCTTAGAAAACAATATAACGAAAGGTTTAATTGATTTGTACAACACAAAGAAGAGACACCAATGAAAATAGAATTTGACACCCTTTGGGGAACGAAAAACGAAACGCCTTGTCCACTTTCCGACCAACAATTGGAATCAATGATTGCCCATGCCAAAGAACAGCACCTCGAGAGGGAACAAATAACAATAAATCATAAGACCACTTCCACTAATCGCTGGGTAGTCTCCCTCGCCGTGGCTGCAGGCTTGGCTATTTTAATCATTCCTATCAAATTAATGGATGCTCACGCTGCATCACCTAGCCAAATAGATTATCGGGGACAGCAGGTGAAATTCATCTGCAACAACCGTTGTGACGCCGTCAGTGTGATAGAATCATTAGACGCTTTTATCAAAAAGTCATGAAACAACGGATATTTATATTATCGATATTGCTGATGCTCGTCTCCTGTACAACACAACAGGACAACATCACCTCGGCGGCCATGGACATATACAACCAGTATATAAGTCACTCCGAGACTCTCACGGTCGCCTTTGTAGGCAACTACCAGAAAGAAGGGGAGGTGTATAACGCTGTTATGTTCCGGACTCCCGATAGCTCGGAATGGGAATGGCTCAAGGAAGAGTTTGGTGTATTCACAATGGATGAGGTGCGTGCCGGGAACTCTGCATCAGCAATGATGACAAATCCGAAGAATGGCAACACTGAATCGATGGGCGACGATGAGACTCCTCAAGGGATGATGATGGGAACCTTGGAAATCGATACCACACGCGATTTTAAGGATACCGCAGAATTCCTAGCTTATATCGACAGTCTCACCTTCGAGTTGTTGCGCCAGACATACGGCGACTCTGTCGCAAGGACACGAATGCGCCCCGTGATGATTATGGACCTTGACAGTATGCCAGACAATCTGCCGTCCAACAAGGTTATGTCGCACAAGAAAATTAATAAGTTCACTCGAGAACATGGACGCGTGTCATATCTGGTAAACGTAGACTACGAGAACCAGACTCTCTGGCTCTTCTTCTACGATGTCTGAGATAAGTGACATATAATATTCTTTATAATCTTACTTAATTAAAATTTAATACAAAAAAATGAAAAAAAACATCTTCCGTGTACTATGCCTTACCCTTTTTGCAGGCATAGCCTTCGCAGCTTGCGAAAAAGACAAAGACATGTATACCGTTACCGTCAATAGCGCTGACGAGTCAATGGGTAAAGCCTACGGCAGCGGTCAGTATGAAGCCGGCACCACAACATCTGTATGGGCAATTCCCGAAACAGGTTGTCAGTTTGACCACTGGAATGACGGCAATACCGAAAATCCCCGTAACATCACTGTCAATGGCGATATCACCTATACAGCCTACTTCACTACAGTAGGTGGTGGCGACACTCCCGGCGGTGGCGACACTCCCGGCAACTTTACGGCGACACTCACCGTCGACGGGACGTCATACGACTGCATAGCTCTGGTTAGCTATGGTATGGACCAACAGACCAGCAACCTCTTGAGCTTACAGTTAATCATTGGAGAAGGCGCCGAAACCGACCCCAGCTTCTATATCTATATCCTGCCTCAAACGGGCACTCAAGGGTTCAGTCAGGGTGCCAGCTGCAGCTTCATCGAAAATGCAAGCGACTTTGTCATAGCTTCCAATGGCAACGAGTATCCTCATTACCAAACCAACAACGTTTGCGACTACTCAATCAATGTGAGCACCATTGATATGAACAACCTCTATGTGACTCTCTCTTCGAGTGGACAGATGCTCGACATCAGACGTGCCGAGAACGGCGAAGGCGCTTACAAAATCAACTACTCTGTAACCATCGACGGATACTGGCAGTACCCCTCTTCAGCTTTAGGAAAATAATATCAGGACCCTGTTTATATGTCCTCACGTCGCTTGTTTTTGTGAGGATATGTGATAAAAAAGAGGATGCTCTTTATAGGGCATCCTCTTTAAATATGATGGCTTAGCGTCTGCGGCTGCCGCCGTTGCCGGAGCTGCGGCGTTCGCCGCCTTCGCTACGGCTTCGTCCGCCACGGTCGCCACCGCGACCGCTGCTGTTGCCATTACCTTTGTTGACTTCGCTCCGACGTCCACCGTCGCGGTGGCTCTCCTCTACGTAACCTTCGGGTTTGGGCAACAGAGCCTTGCGGCTAAGTTTCAGCTTGCCGGTCTTCTCATCGATAGCGATGATTTTCACCTGGAATTCATCACCCTCTTTGATGATGCCTTCCAATGTCTCTGTGCGTCCCCACTGGTACTCGCTGATGTGCATCAGCCCTTCCTTGCCGGGCAGGAACTCGAGGAATGCACCGAAATCCACAATGCTGACAACCTTGGCGTTATATATCTGTCCCACTTCGGGTACTGTGCAGATGTCCTTGATCCACTTGATGGCAGCTTCGATGTCCTCCTTGTTCTGCGATGCCACGTCGACAATGCCGAACTCGCCTTCCTCTTCGATGTTGATGATGGTGTTGGTCTCGGCCTGTATCTTCTGGATGACTTCACCACCCTTTCCGATGACAGCACCGATAAAATCTTTGGGAATGCGAATCTGCTCGATGCGAGGCACAAAGGGCTTGTAGTCCTCGCGGGGCTCTGCTATGGTGTCGTGGATGTGGTCGAGGATGTGCAGGCGACCCTGACGTGCCTGTTCAAGTGCTTTCGCCAAGACATCGTAACTAAGACCGTCGACCTTGATGTCCATCTGGCAGGCGGTGATACCGTCACGGGTGCCACATACCTTGAAGTCCATGTCGCCCAGATGGTCCTCGTCGCCGAGGATGTCGCTCAGTACTGCCCATTTGTCGCCCTTGCTGATAAGTCCCATGGCAATACCGGCCACCGGTTTGCGTATTTTCACTCCGGCATCCATCAGTGCCATGCATCCGGCACACACGGTAGCCATCGAACTGGAACCATTGCTTTCGAGGATGTCGCTGACTACGCGGATGGTGTAAGGACATTCGCTCTCAGGGGGTAGCACTTCTTTCAGGGCACGCCATGCCAGGTGGCCGTGACCTATCTCGCGTCGGCTGGTGCTACCGCTGCGTTTCACCTCTCCGGTAGCGAAGGCCGGGAAGTTGTAGTGCAGCAGGAAGCGGCGTGTACCTTCAATGACAGCGCCGTCAATCACCTGCTCGTCCAGCTTGGTGCCAAGGGTACAGGTGGCAAGGCTCTGGGTCTCACCACGAGTGAAGATGGCACTTCCGTGTACTGAGGGAAGGTAGTCTGTCTCGCTCCAGAGCGGACGTATCTCGTCCATACGGCGGCCGTCGAGACGAGTGCGTTCGTTGAGCACCATGTCGCGCATGGCTTCGCGTTCGGTATCATGGTAGTAGCGGTCAATCATGAATTTCACCTCATCGGTGAGGGTCTCTTCAGTATAGTTGGCATCGATGAATTCTTGTTTTATAGCTTCGAATCCCTCTTCGCGCTGATGTTTATTGGCGATGCCTTGTTTGCTGAAGTCGTAGCATTTCTGGTATACGGCATCGTGTAGGCGTTGACGCAGCTCTTCGTCGTTCACCTCGTGGCAGTACTCGCGTTTTTCGGTCTTGCCGGTTTCAACGGTGAGTTCGTCCAGCACACGGCACTGTATCTTGATGGCTTCGTGAGCGGCTTTGAGGGCTCCCAGCATCACATCTTCGCTGACCTCTTTCATCTCGCCTTCCACCATCATGATGTTGTCTGCTGTGGCAGCAACGATGAGGTCAAGGTCGGCACGTTCGATGTCTTGCATGGGAGTGTTGATGACGTAGTGTCCGTCAAGATAGCTGACGCGCACCTCACTGACGGGGCCTCCAAAAGGTATGTCGCTGACGGCGAGAGCCGATGCAGCGGCAAGGGCTGCCAGCTGGTCAGGCATGGTGTCGTGGTCGCCGCTGATAAGGGTAATTTGCACCTGCACTTCGGCATGGAAATTGTCGGGGAAAAGGGGACGCAGGGCGCGGTCAACCAAACGGGCGATGAGAATCTCATGTTCCGAAGGACGAGCCTCGCGTTTGAAGAAACCGCCAGGGAAACGCCCCAAAGCAGCGTATTTTTCCTGATAGTCGACGGTGAGTGGCATGAAGTCGACGTTTTCGCCTACCTCTCTCTTCGAACAGACGGTGGCAAGTAGCATCGTGTTGTTCATGCGGACTACGGCAGCTCCGTCGGCCTGTTTGGCCAGCTTGCCGGTCTCGATTTCGATCATGCGGCCGTCGCCGAGGTCGAAACGTTTGGTAATGATGTGTTCGTTCATTTTTTTATTGTATCTATTGTTTTCCGCAACCGCGGGGACCATCCCCGCAGCCTTATAAGAGTATGTTTTTCAGTAATATGTTTCTCTCTGTGAACTGTAAATAGCCTTCAAAAGAATTTGCAAATATACATAATATTTTTAATTTCAGGATTTCCCTCAAAAAAAGGATCCCCCGACAAATGCCGGAGAATCCCAACCATAACCAAATAAATATGAAAAACTATTACTTTCTCAAGTTTAGCTTCTTGATGATGGCACGATATCTTTCGATGTCGTTTTCTTTCAGGTAGTCAAGCATTCTGCGACGCTTTCCGACCAGTCCTACCAATGCTCGTTCCGACACCTGATCTTTTTTGTTTTTCTTCATCAGTTGGGTAAGGTGCTGAATGCGATAGGTAAAGAGTGCTATCTGGGCTTCAGCCGAGCCAGTATCCTGAGTGTTCATTCCGTACTCGGAGAATATCTCTTGTTTCTTTTCTTTGGTCAAATACATAATCCTGTCTTGTTTTTCTATTAAATTCGGCTGCAAAAGTACTCGTTTTTTTTATTTCAAAGCCTTTTTTTAGGTAAAAAATGATATTTTTTTGTTAAAACACTGTTGTGTAATGCTGTAAACTTTGTTAATAATTCTTAATTATTGTTTTCAGAGGCGTTTTTTTGACAAGCCGGAGCTGTTTTTTGCAAAAAATATGGCTCCACTCGGAGCCATTGCATTTGAGCGACAGACGGGGCTCGAACCCGCGACCTGCGGCTTGGGAAGCCGCCGCTCTGCCAACTGAGCTACTGTCGCGAAGGAATCATTATTGTTAACGATGGAATTTGTGCATTATTGTGTGGTTTGAAAAAAAATTGGAATTTTCTAGATTTTCTAGAGTTTCTAGAGCTTCTAATACTCGAAACTGCTGTCGCCTAAAAATTCACGCAGAATGCTTGTTGGTGGCACATATTTAGTCTGTATTGGCTCTATCAGCTCCAGTATGCTTAGCAGCCTTATCGACTCGGCGTACTCCTCGCTGCTCTGTGGCACCATCTTCAGCAGTGGCTCGGCAAAGGGACGCAAAATACCCAGTTCGTAGAGTAGTGCCGAATTGAACATCACATCGGCATTTTCCTGATAGGGGAAGATGTGCTGGTGTTCGCCCGCCCTTACGCTTGGCCAGCGTTGTAGGGTGGCGTAGGCACTGTAGCCACGGAAGTTGTTGTCGCGCACTATACGTCGCAGTAGCCTGTTGTCGTTCGAGCGGATGATGTTCTGCTTGTCGAGGGCTATCTGAGTCAAAGCTGATACGTACACCCTGAATTTCAGCTTGTCGTCAATGTCAGCGGTGAGTTTGGGATTGAGGGCGTGGATGCCTTCCACTATTAGTATGGTGTCTTCACGCATCTTGATGCTTTTGTCGTTGTAGAATGGTTCGCCCTTGATGAAGTCGTAGGTGGGAATTCTCACCTCTTTGCCGTCGAACATCTGTTGCAGGTTCTCGTTGAGCAGCGGTATGTCGAGGGCATCGATGGTCTCAAAGTCGAAGTCGCCGTTGGCTTGCCGTGGTGTCTTTTCGCGTGGCAGGAAATAGTCGTCCAGCGAGAGCTGTTTGACATCGAATCCCAAAACCGACAGCTGCACTGCCAGGCGTCGGCAACTGGTGGTCTTGCCGCTCGACGAGGGACCTGCCAGAAGCACCATCCGCACAGTGTCTCGACGCTGGCCTATCAGGTCGGCTATTGATGCGTATTTCTTTTCATGCAGTGCTTCGCTGACCTGTATCAGACGGTTTTCGCGGTGGGCACGCACCTCACGGTTTAGGTCGTCTATGGTCGAGGCCTGCAGCAGTTGAGCCCATTTGTGGTGCTCTTGGAAAATGTTGAAGAGCTTGGGAGCCTCTTGGTACAGGTCAAGACGTTCGGGCATTTTCGGGTCTGGGCATTGCAGCAGGTATCCAGCTTCGAAGGGTCGCAAGTCCCACTGGGTCAGCACTCCTGTCGAGGGTACCAGTCGGGTGGACCATTTGTGGGGCGTGCCGCCCAAGAAGTGCATCTCGATATACAGTTGCGTCAACCCTTCCAGCAGTCTGCATGTGGCGGGGATGGGCTCTTCTTTGATGAGTTGCAGGGCGTCGCTCACCAGCATCGAGCGGGTGATGAACGGCAGGTTCTGCTGTTGCAGCTCCGCCATGCGGTTGCGCAAGGTGCGAGTCATCTCTATTTGCGGCGGCATCTCATATCCTTCCTCGAAAGGCTCTATCTTGCAGAAGAATCCGCTGACCATCCAGTGGTCAATGGTGAGCACCGTCTTGGGGTAGCAGTCGCGTACTGCCTTGTATAGCAAGAAGCACAGCGAGGTGATGTATATGCGGTAGCCTTGACGGTGGGTGACATCGACAAAGCGGACACTCTTGGGCGTGAACAGACGGTAGTCAAGCATTGTTATCTTGTTATTGACCAATGCGCAGAGTACCGGATATTTGCAGTGATGCTGCACCTGTCCGGCCAAGTCTGCAAGCGTGATGCCCTGTTCCACCATGCGGCGTTCACCGGTGTTCTCGATAATGACTTCTATCTGTTGCATAAATAATATGTTATAACCTCTAATCTTTACAACTCTTCAAAACGGCTATGCTGTTCAAATATTGTACAATTTTCAAAAAAGATTTCCTTTTCTCCCTTTTTTATATTCATGACAAACCGAAATAAACACTCTGATGAAAAAAAACTTGTATCAGCATTTTCTTGAGTTTCAACGGTATAATAAAAGCCGTTGTTTCAAAAAAATGTTAAATAAAAGTTGTCTGAAAAAAACTCTTTTTATGTAAAAAAAATACACTATATTTGCACCCTTAAATTGTGTATTATCATTATTAAATTATCACCATTATTTACTAACCCAAATTTTTTTGTTTTATGTTTAAACATCTACAGAAATTGTTGCTCATCGCGGCACTATGTGTCCCGTGGGCAACACAGGCTCAGACCGACACCCTCACGGTGGCCGACGGGACAGCGACAAACGGTTACATCCCGTTCTACGGCCTATGGATGGATGTCAGCCAGCACAACCAAATCATCTATCCCACCTCCATGACGGCGACACTCGCAGGCGACAGCATTACGGGACTCATTTTCTACATGAGTTCTAGTTCCAACTCCAGCCCCTGGAACAGCACGGTGACCATCAGTCTCGGCATCACGTCGAACACGACGTTTACAGCTCTTGACAACGGCACTGCCCTTACACAGGTGTGGCAAGGCACCGTCAACGGTCAGGGCAACATCACCATCAACTTCGACAATGCCTATCCTTTCATGGGAGGCAACCTACTCATTGACATCCAAACCAGCTCCAATGCCTCTTGGAGCAGTGCCTCCTTTTTAGGTGTCAACCAAAGCGATGCTACTTCGTGGTATTCTTACGGTTCCAGCAGCAGCAGCCAGAACTTTATTCCCAAGACTTCGTTCCTCCATGTCGAAGGTGAATTCACGATATGCAATATGCCCAGCAATCTTGTGGCTGTTTGCGACACTGCCGATATCCATATCTCCTGGAATCCTGCCACAAGTGTCGACGGCTACAATGTCTATCTCGACGACTCTCTTATCTACACTACCACTGATACCTTCTATACCATCTCAGGTCTCGAGGTGAATACACCATACAATATTAAGGTTACTTCGGTCTGCGGCACTGACGGCGTCTCTGCTGCCATCGGCGGCAACTATCGTACCTCCTGCGGTCAGATTCAACTGCCTTTCTATACTGGTTTCGAGAACGACCCCTCCGGTGAATTCCCTCCCTGCTGGACACGTACCATCCTGAACGGCACAGACCCCTCGGTCAACACCGTATTCGCACACACCGGCAGCCAGTCGATGTACCTGCAGGCCAACTATGGCTACAACCTCTTCGCCAGCCAGGCAATCCCTGCTGACGGCAACGATATTAAGGTTGACTTCTGGGCTCGTCTAAGCAGCTCCTACGATGGTTGGATCCAGGCTGGCGTGATGACCAACCCCAACATCGACAGCACGTTCATCCCTCTGCTCTATATCAATGATATGGCTGGCGAATGGAAGCACTACAACTTCTCCACCCATGACCTCGACGCTTCGGCTACCTACTATGTAGCATTCAAATACTATGGTACAGGTGCCTACAATAGCGCCGCCGGTGCTATCGACGACATCACCATCAGCAATACTGACGGCTGTGCTATGCCACGTGTTGTTGCTTTCGACAGTATCGACTCTGCCTTCGTAAGCCTTGTCTGGATCTCCGGCTCTAATGGCGGTGACTTCGAGGTGGCCTATGGCACCACCGGCGATGTCAATGCTGCCACGGTAATCAGCAACATCAACGACACCAACTACACCGTCGCCAACCTCAACAACAACACCAGCTACCATTTCTGGGTACGCAGTCTCTGCAACAATGGCGACACCACTATGTGGTACTATGCCGGGAACGCACGCACAGCCTGCGGTACAGGTATGGATGCACCTGTGTATGAAGACTTCACCTCCTTCAGCTATGGCGAAACACCTTCATGTTGGACTGTCATGCAGAGCGTGACCAATTATGGAACGGAATATCCTATTGTCAACTATAGCAACAGCCTTTATTTCTATCCTCAGTACGGCCAATCCAATATCATCGCCATGCCGTATATACGTCTGGAAGCCAATGCAATGGATATTGAAATCAACGCTTATACCTATGCGTATTATCCTTCCACACTCGAGGTGGGCTATGTCACCAATCTTGCTGATACATCCACATTCCAGACTCTCGGCACCATAACTGCTACTACAGCTGCCGACTATGAATTCACCACTGCCAATGTCACTGCCGACACCATCTGGATTGCTTTCCGCGCCACTACCAACTCGCAGTACAGCTATGTTTATATCAACAGTATCAACATTCACCAGTTAAACAGCTGCCTGCGTCCCGATTATCTTGTTCTTGACTCCGTCGGCTACGATATGGCCGAACTGCATTGCAATAATGTAGGAGATGGTCTTTCTTACGAGGTTCGTTATTCCACTGTCAACAATCCAGACGATGAAGACGCTGAGTCTGTTACATCGACAGATACTGTTTTCACCATCACTGGCTTGACTCCTGGCACAGCCTACTATGTGTGGGTACGTACAGTATGTGGCAGTAGTGAGTATAGCGAGTGGCGCTCTGCAACAATAATTACCAATTGTTCAGAAGAATCCTCTTGTGAAATCGAAATTGATATGTACGACAGCTATGGTGACGGCTGGAATGGTGCCTCTATTGATATTTATCTTGGCGGAATCTATAAGGAGTCTGTCACTCTTCAGAACGGCAATAGCGGTTCTGCAGTTGTCGAGATGTGCTCCAATAGTGCCGTATCGCTTGTATGGAATAGCGGCTCGTTTGATGGCGAGACCTCATTCGATGTCATTCATTCCGGAGCCACTGTCCTTACAGGTGCTTCATCCTATTCCGATGGAGCTACCATTACCACTTTAAATGGTTGTCCTTCTTGTGTGTCTCCCAGAAACATTCATGTCAGTGAATCACTTACTACCGAGGGCAGCATAACTCTCACATGGACTCCGAGACATTCTGACGATGCAGCATGGCTTGTATCCATCGACGGTGTCATTATAGATCAAACAACAGATACATTCTACACTTTCAGCGGTCTCGATGCCAACAGCAGTTACGTATTGTCAGTCGCTACCCTTTGTGACGATGATGACACTTCAAGTTTTGCTGGCATCACTGCTACCACGGCATGTCAAGGTAGCTCCTGTTTCGTCAATGTGGTGCTTCTTGACCAATATGGATATGGCTGGTACTACTCTAATAGTAGCCTCGATGTATATCAGAACGGCAATTTGAAGGGAAGCGTCACCGCTCCTTACGAATACGGTACCAATGTGTTCCCCTATACCGTAGAAGTATGTGAAGGCGACTCTCTTACGCTGTTTTCCGATATCTCTGGCTATTATTCTTCTTATGCCGGATTTTATGTCACAACCCTCATGGGCGACACTCTGATGTATAAAGCTATCGGTACTCTCTCCTCTGGGTTGCAGGGTGTAACCGACACGGTCGATTGCCCCGCATGTTTAGCTCCAACGTCCATCGACATCACCAATGTCACCACTACATCAGCTACAATCAACTGGGCTGACAATGGTCTCGCCGGCAGTTGGATTGTAACTGTCAGCAATGGTACCAATGCCACTACAACCGAAATTAACAGTGTTCCTTATACTATTAACGGTCTTACGGAGGCAACTTCGTATACCATTTCGGTTCAGAGTCTCTGTGGCAATGACAGTTCGTCTGTTTATACCACCTCTTTCATTACGGCATGCAGCGATATCACCTTGCCGTGGACCTATTCATTTGCTAATGCTGTAGTCCCCAGTAGCTACTCCCTGCCGACATGCTGGTATGCAACTGAATCATACGTCTCTTATGGAACTACATATCCGTATGTTTCAAGCTCATATGGCGGTACATTATATGTTTACGCAGGAAGCAGCAACAGTGTGACTGCTACCACGCCACGCATTCCTACCGCAGGTAATAACATCTTTGTAAGGTTTAATGTCGAGTACTCCTATAATTACAACGCTAACCTGACTGTCGGCATCCTCACCAATCCTGCCGATGCCACAACCTATATTCCTTTGGTTGACATACCGAATAATATTAACAGCAGCACTGAGTTCGAATTCCTGACCAATGCGGTATCCGGCATTACATCCACCGATACCGTGTATGTAGCCTTCCATTCAGCACCTGCATCATCAGATTATGGTTATGGCTATTTCTATGTCAGCGACGTCTATGTACAAACCATCCCCAGCTGCGCTCGTCCCGACAGCATCGTAGTTAGCAATATCGGTGCCAACTCTGCCACTCTGACATGGCCTGCCACCGGTGCAACCAACTATACTGTATCCTATGGCGACACATCATTTATGGTCAGCACCAATACGGTGAACCTCACTGGCCTGACCTCAGGCACTACCTATTATGTCGACGTTCAGGGCAACTGTACTTCCGACACCAGCCTCTGGCAGCATGTCTCTTTCAGTACTTCCTGTGCTACCATCACCTTGCCGTGGACTGAGGACTTTGAGAGTTTTTCCAACTATTCAATCCCCAATTGTTGGACTATGTACAATCAATATCCTGACTATAACGGGAACTTATCACCGTATGTCTATAATTATTCCTACTATTCTCACTCCGGCACCCATTGCATGGCTCTAAATAGTCCGGCAAGTGGAGGTACTATGGCTGTAACACCGGCACTCACCGGCGCTCCCATCGATGAGCTATATGTCAGTTTCTACATTTATGACGGTTACTCTGGCGGTATTGAAGTCGGCATCATGACCGACCCGACAGATACCACTACCTTCATATCGTTGCTGTCACACACCAATACTGGCACGTACACTTCGTCGAACGTATCGGTCCAGACAAATATGGTTGCCGATAACAGCACTGTCTACTATTTAGCTTTCCGCGCCTTGCCGGCATCATACAGTTACACTGCTTACATCGACGATATCACTGTATTTCAGATGCCTGCATGTTCTGAAGAGTTCACCGACGTATCACTCTCTGGTTTGACAAACGATAGTGTTACTGTCAGCTGGACTCCTGGTATTGGCATTAACGCCAACTCCTCCTTCACTGTCACATTGATGGATGCCAACTACAATGTTGTCAACACTGTTACCAACGCCGTGTCACCGCTAATCTTTTCGGGTCTTAGTGCCAGCACCAGCTATTTCGTCTCTGTAAGTCTCACCTGCGGCGGTAGCATTGCGGCTGTGAGCGACACAGTCGGCTTCATCACACTCTGCAGTGCTCTGGAGACTTTCCTCAGCTATGACACTACCATGACAGCGTCGGGGTCTGCGTATGCACCTATGGGCTATAGCTACTATAACTACGCCTATGTACAGACCATCATCGACTCGGCCCGTATGATGGAGGGTGATATTGTCGGTATGGCATTCCTGCCCACAGCGACCACTGCCGGTAGTTACTATACCCACATGGATGTCTTTATGGCCAACGTCAGCGACAGCAACCTTACCAATGGTTGGATCACACCCGACAGCGCACATGTCTTTGTGCAGGTGATTACGGATGCCGACATGTGCTTTGACAATACCGACTGGCAGCAGCACATCTTCAGCCAGAGCTTCACTTGGGATGGCCACAGCAACGTGCTGGTCACTGTCCGCCGTGGTCACGGCACTTATACGAGCGGCTCATACTTCTCGGTACATGGTAGCGATGCCACCGTCGACAAGACTCGCTACAGCTACAACGATGGTTACGCCTACGACATCAACGACCCGAGTGCCGCAACTTCCTACTCCAACTACACTGCCAACTATGTTGGTGATATTAAGTTCCTGGTTTGCGGTGAGTCATGTCCTGCTCCTGTAGTCACGGTCTCTGATGCCGACTACCAGAGTGCTACACTCACCTGGAATACCGATGCCAACACCGTCGAGTATGCCCTTAAGGCTGCTACGGATGCTTCCTATCCTGCTTCCACAGTCACTGCCAACAACGGCTCATACACCGCCACCGGCTTGACTCCTGCTACTACATATATGTTCCGTATCCGTGCCATCTGCGGAGAAGACGAGAACAGCAGTTGGACTGAAATATCCTTCACCACCGACAGCCTGCCCTGCTTCGCTCCTTCAGCACTGCAGAACACCGCTGTCGACCTGACCACCGCCACCTTCGACTGGACTGTCAACGGCGAAGAGACTGCATGGCGTCTCTATGTCTGGAACGCCACCTTCAACCAGAGCTACGATGTCACAGCACATCCTGCCACCATCACCGGCTTGACCCAGACCACCGACTACTACGCCACCGTAGTGGCCGTGTGCGGCGGCGGTATCATTGAGTCTGAGACCAGCGACACCGTCAGCTTCACCACCGCTACCTGCCAGCCTGTAAGCAACGTGGCCGTCAGCAATGTGTCGCATAACGCTGCCACCGTCAGCTGGAGCGGCTCTGCTGCCAGCTACACCCTTGAGTATGGCCAGGGCGACTTCGAAACCGGTAGTGGTACTTTGGTAAGCGATATCACTACTACCAGCTATGAAATCACCGGACTCGTTGC
>FLNY01004091.1_pt1 | contig 21372 bp, 20 predicted proteins | sample 1140381 | NCBI WGS metagenome assembly FLNY01 (sample SAMEA3878172, study PRJEB12797) | bioreactor metagenome | biome: Moose rumen | place: Sweden | collected 2011-10
TAGCCTATTAGTCATTCACTTCCGATTCCGCTCAATCCATCTGACAGCGAAATCGACAAGTTCCCGTTGACGCATCAGACGGAGGGTGGCATGGCCTAACTGTACTTTGCTGACGATATGCTCTTGTTCGAAGGCTTCACCTATCTGGATGAAGTCCTCACCATCGACATAGAGGGTTTCGTAGGCTTTCCACACGCGCTGACCGTTTTCAATCACGGCGCTATGTTCTGTTGAGAAGTGCTTGCTGGAATAATTGGCACGGGCATCGGCCAGATGAAGCGACGTATTTTTGTCGTAGCCAACGCCAATCAGCAGCACATGGCCGTCAAGGTCGTAAAGCCTTCCGATGGGTGAACCGTCACCAAAGATGTTTTGTAGGTCATGTTTTTGTGTCAGATAGGCTGCACGCCGTCCGTTGGCTGTTACGGAACGGGCAGGATGGTCACTGCGTAATGAGCCGGGCCATTGTCGGAACAATTCTGCTACAGTGCCCATTGTCTGTGTCGGCGTGGTGCGCTTGTCGTAGCCAGGCCAGTTATCGCGGATGGTCTGCCAATCGTCTTTGCTCACTTCGGGATGAACGCCAACCTCTGGGTCGAGATTCTTCCATGACTGTGTAGGCATCATGATGGTTCCCTCACTGCCGACAGTTTCCAATAGCGCCTCTATCACCGTCGGCGCACCACCGCAGACATAGCCCATACTACTCAGCGAAGTATGTACCATCACCGTCATTCCTGGCTGCATTCCCATTTCGCGGAATGCAGCCAACAGGTCTTGTTTTAATATCAGTTGTTTCATCTTTGCTTAGAATTCAATGATAAGTGATTCTCGAGGTTGCAGTTGGATGTCCTTTGTAAGGTCGATAGCACAGCCACAGAAAACGATTCTTGCTTGGCGATGATCACCAATAACTTCTTCGTATCGGCTAACGGGAAGAGTGGCAACATCGGGTGTGCCGTTGAGAATGGTCATGACGGTCTTGCCTTTGTATTGTCGGGCGACAACATAGATGCCACGATGAGGAATGAACTGCGTCATAGTGCCTTTGGTGATGACTTTATTGCCCTGCCGCCAATGCAGCAAGCGGCTCAACCAGCGGAACATGTTATTCTCTGCATCTGTGCGCCCATCGGCAGTAAAGGCATTGCGGCTGTCATCTGGAAAACCTCCAGGGAAGTCTTGTCGGACATTTCCGTCACTATGTGTCTTAGTGCCATTCAGCAAGATTTCCACACCATAATAGAGTTGGGGAATACGATTGACGGTCAGCAGTAGTGCCAGTGCCTGTTTCAGGGCCAGCGTATCCATACCGTCGCCTAAATAGCGGTCGGTGTCGTGATTCTCGATGAAGGCCAGCACCCTCGACGGATTGGGATAGAGGTAGTCATAGACAAATGAGTTGTAGATGCGGTTCAACCCCTTGCCGTAGTCTTTAGTATTCTCGTCGGTAGCCTGTACCATGCGGTCATAGAAAGCGAAGTCCATGACGGTAGGCAGATGTGAGTTTTCCTGTGTCAGCCGATTGTCTTTCTGCCACGAAGCAGTATAGGCAGGCTCTGTCACCCACGTCTCACCAACCACATTATAGTTAGGATACTCCTCGTTGATAGCCAGCATCCATTCAGACATGGCATCCCCGAAAGCATAAGGGTATGTGTCCATGCGGATGCCGTCGATGCCGATGGTTTCTATCCACCACATAGAGTTCTGTATCAGATAGCGTAGCACGTGGGGATTGTGTTGGTTGAGGTCGGGCATCGTCGGCACGAACCAACTCTCAAGTGTTTCGTGCAGATCTATCTTCGAGGCGTATGGGTCGCGGACGGGTGTCAGTTGGTAACTCGTCTGCTGGTATTTCTCGTTGGGGATCGGCTCACCATTAGCATCTGAAAGCCATTCCGAATAATTGAACCAGTCACGCGACGGCATATCAGCCACCCACGGATGCTCAAAGCCGCAATGGTTGAAAATCATGTCCATCACCATCTTCAGACCGTGCTGATGGGCTTCGTCTGTCAGCCGGCGATAGTCTTCATTGGTACCGAAGCGCGGGTCGATACAGTAATAGTTTGTAGGCGCATAGCCATGATAGGTGCTAGAGCCATCACGGTCAGGGGAGTTATTCTCTAGCACAGGAGTAAACCACAAGGCTGTCACACCCAACTCATTAAAATAGTCCAAGTGCTGACGGATACCCTCTAAGTCGCCGCCATGCCTGAGATTCGGATTGGAGCGGTCGCACTGGTAGCGGTTCATCAATGCCAACTGGTCGTTCTCCACCATGCCGGAGGCAAAGCGGTCGGGCATCAGTTGATAGAGCACATCAGCGCAGGTAAAACCAATGCGCTCCTCACCGCTCTTCTCGCGCTCCTTCAACTGATATTTGACCCGCTGCCTGTCTATCTTCAAGACCATCTCACCCGCCTTGGCATCGGCCACATTCAGATAGATCAACAGGTAGTTTGGGCTGTCGAGTCTTACCAAGGAGTCAATTCTCACATTCGGATAGTCAACAGTCACATGCGCATCACGTACATCTTTCCCGTAGATCATTAACTGCAACGATGGATTCCTCATCCCTACATACCAATCTGTTGGTTCAATTCGATCCACCTTCGCTGCATGAGCGATACTTACAACATGAGTCATCAAACACAAAACCATGATGCGCATGCAATCGTTTAACCTTGATTTTAGAACAATTCTTTTCATACCTAATTATATTTATGGATATTTTTTTTACTTTTGCACAAGAATATGTGCGGTGCAAAGGTACAAGGATTCCGTGAGCCGTGCAATACTGATTTATAACCATTCTTACGGATTATGGATGTACTGAGACGGGAATTACAGGAGGTTTTCCATCGGCATGAGTTCCGCTTGTCTGCCTTAAGCGAGGCGGACATTGAGGCATGCCGACAGTTTATCAGCGCTTCGACAGCCATCAGTCAGGGTTGCGCCATCTTGAGCGACCTGGCCACCAACAGTAGTTACTTTGCCATCGGCAGACTGGTTGACATCCTTGGGCTACACGGGGAGGTGCCCGAAGAGGAGTTAATAGACATCGACGAGGACTTTATCTATCGGCGCATCCATCCAGAGGACTTGGTGGATAAGCGGATGCTTGAACTGCGATTCTTTGAGAAGGCGGCAGACTTGTCGGCAGAAGAGCGGCTGAAATACCATGCCACTTGTCGCATACGGATGCAGAAGGCCAACAGTGACTATATCCATATATATAATGTGACCCGCATCCAACAGAATGACTCCGACGGACTGATGCGGTTGGTCACCTGTCTGTATGACCTTTCGCCCGACCAGAACGAGATACGCGGCATCCATCCCCACATCGTCAACGTCGAGACAGGAGAGGTGCAGCAGTTGGCGCTCTACGAAGAACGCTTCAACATCCTCTCTAATCGTGAAAAGGAAATCCTGTTGCTCATCAAACGCGGCCTGCTCAGCAAGGAGATTGCCGACACGCTGCACATCAGCATCCATACCGTCAATACGCACCGCCAGAATATCCTCCAAAAACTGAGCGTCAACAATTCTATGGAAGCCGTGCAGACGGCCACGGCGATGATGCTGTTGTAAGATCTCTCTGGATTTCAGGCAATAATCCACGAACCCTTCCGTTATATATGATGTATGCGGAAGGGCTTGCTGTTGATATCCGTAAGTATGATGGCCGTGATCCTAATGGGTTGCGGGGCTGACCAGGCTGTGAAGAAGGGTGACAAGTTCTTCGCCGTGGGCGAGTATTTCGACGCTGCCACCCAGTACCGCAAGGCATACACGCAGACAGCCAATAAGGATCGGAAGGAGAAGGGCGAGCGGGCGATGAAAATGGCCGAATGTTACCGTCGCATCAACTTCACCAACAAGGCCATCGCCGCCTACAACAACGCCATCCGTTATAAGCAGGACGACTCGCTGACGCAGTTATACCTGGGACAACTCTACATGCAGAACGGTAACTATCGGGAGGCAACGAAGCACTTCCAGGCAGCGATAGACAGCATGAGACTGCCTGACGAGGGTATGAGACTGGCCAAGAACGGACTGAAGTCTGCCCAGATGGCACCAGAGTGGAAGAAAGCAGGATCGGACTATACCGTGAAGCGCGAGATCCTCTTCAACTCGCGTCGCGCCGAATACTCCCCCATGCTGGCGGGCGACCAGAACGACCAGTTGTACTTCACCTCCACGCGCAATCAGGCACAGGGCGACGAATACAGCGGCATCACGGGTGCCAAGGCCGCCGACATCTTCTACTCGCAGAAGGACGATAAGGGGAAGTGGGGCAAACCACAGGCCATTGACTCCGAACTGAACTCGAGTTTCGACGAAGGAGCCTGTGCGTTTACGCCTGACGGCAGAACCATGTTCCTCACCCAGTGCAAGACGGATCCAGACAACCCGCGCTATGCCGCGATCGTCGTATCCAACCGCACTGACGCAGCCTGGAACAAGCCAACGGAGGTACATATCGCCAACGATACCCTGTCGAGTTTCGCCCACCCGGCCGTCTCACCCGATGGGGAGTGGCTCTACTTCACGAGTGACATGCCTGGCGGTGAAGGCGGCTTCGATATCTGGCGCGCACGACTGTTGGCCAACAACAGCGTGGGGGCCCTCGAGAACCTCGGCAAGACCATCAACACGCCTGGCGACGAACTATTCCCCACGTTCCGTCCCAACGGCGACCTGTATTTCTCGAGCAACGGGCATCCCGGACTGGGAGGACTCGATATCTTCATCGTTAAAAGTAATCATAACTCTTCACTCTTAACTCCTAACTCTAAGTTGGAGCACCCTGGCTTTCCACTGAACTCACAGGGCGACGACTTCGGCATGACCTTCGAGGGCAGGCTGAACCGCGGCTACTTCTGTTCGAACCGTGGCGACACCCGTGGCTACGACCATATCTACAGTTTCTTCAACCCCGAGATCGTGCAGACGGTGAAGGGCTGGGTGTATGAGCAGGACGGCTATGAACTGACGGCAGCCCAGGTGTATATGGTGGGCAACGACGGTACGAACCAGAAACTGAGTGTGCGTGGCGACGGCTCGTTCACGCAGGAGATCAAGGCGGGTGTCGATTACGTGTTCCTCGCCACCTGTAAGGGATTCCTGAACCACCAGGAGCAACTGCATGTGGAACCCGTGAAGAAGTCGGAGGAGTATGTGTTGCAGTTCCCCTTGGCGAACATCTCCGCCCCAGTGCTGATCGAGAATATCTTCTACGACTTCGACAAGGCCACCCTGCGACCGGAGTCGCAGACGGCCCTCGACGAACTGGTGAACCTGCTGAATGAGAATCCGAATATCACCATCGAACTCTCGGCCCACACGGACTTCAAGGGATCGGATCAGTATAACGAGCGTCTGTCGCAGCGACGGGCGGAGAGCGTGGTGAACTACCTCATCGAGCACGGCATCGCCTCCGACCGTCTGACGCCCAAGGGCTACGGCGAGGGGAAGTCGAAGCGGATCAAGCGTAAGGTGGCAGAAAAATATCCGTTCCTCAAGGAGGGCGACGTGCTCACAGAGACATTCATCACCACCCTCCCTGAGGAACAGCAGGAACTGTGCAACCAGTTGAACCGCCGCACTGAGTTTACAGTGCTGAGGACAACTTACGGCCTATTTGATAAGGCAGGAAAACTAATACAAAAGCCAACGCCAAGAGAATCGTCGGCAGGTTCAGATGCAGATCGGCCGTCGGAGCCGTGGTAATAAAGACCTCCAGAGCCGTCACAAGGGCTGAGAGCAGCATCCGCATGTTCACCTTCAGCACCTCCCAGCCGTCGAAGGCAAAGAACAGCAACGCCCCCACTGCCAGACAGAACCAGGTCCACAGGCGCGACATGCGACGCTCCCGACTCGACGCCGTCGATGGGAGACTTGCCATCACCCGCTCCGTGAAGCCATTGTCCTCAATCTGCTGCTGGGCAGCCTGCTTGAAGAAATCCTCAATCATGATATTATCCTTATCTGTCATATCCATTCTGTTTTAAGTAGTTTGCCATTTTTTCCTTTCCCCGCTTCAGGTGCGACTTCACCGTGTTCTCCGCGATGCCAGTGATTTTGCTAATCTGGTCGATGGGATAGCCGTCGATGAGTTGCAGGGTGATACAGGTGCGTTCTTCAGGTTTCAGCAGCGTCAGCGCCTTGTAGATATCCATCTTCAGGTTGCCGTCGCCAGAGGTTATCTGACGGGCCAATGCCTTAGAGGTATCGATATCCTCCGTCTGGCGGCGGGCGCGCAAATAGTCATAAAAGACGTTATATGCAATGCGCATCAGCCAGGTGGAGAAACTTGCCATGCCACGGAATTTCGTGATGTTCACATAGGCCTTGATGAAGGTCTCTTGTGCCAGGTCGTCGCTCAGTTGTTCATCGCCCAGCGTCTGGTTCAGAAAGAACCGACGCACAGGTGACTGGTACTTCCGAACAAGTTGGTCGAACGCCTTCTTGTTGTGGAACACCGCCACCTGCGTCACGAGAGAGATATCACTGAGTTCCGCCATCACTCCTCACTTTTCACTTCTTCACTTCTCACTTCTTTTCCGGCATCACCAGCCACAGGACGATGTAGAAGATCAGTCCGCTGAAGGCTGTGAAGAGTGTCAGAAAGGCGTAGGCAATCCTTACGATTACTGGGTCGAAGTCGAAATACTCTGCGAGTCCACCGCAGACACCTGCAAAGACCTTGTCTTGGGAACGTTCTAATTTCTTATTCATAATTCTCTATGTCTGAAGGGTTATTACTATGGTTATTTAAATCACTGTCAGGATCGGTTTTCTTCTGTGAAGTCTTGGCGATGACCACCTTACCGAGTCCGATGCAAAACACCAGGGCACCGACGCCGAAGCCTACACTACCTGCCGTGTAGCCGAGGAAGAACATCAGACCGAGGCCGAGGAAGAGTTGGCGCATGCCCTTGCTATAGTCTTCGTCAACGGTTTCGGGCTTGTCATCCTTGAACAGATGGTCGGGTATCTGCTGTCCGTTGTTGACAGCCATCTGGGCCAGTTTGATCTTTTCGCGGCGATTCCTGTTGATGAGCCAGACCACGCCGATGAGGATGACGATCGGGAAGAGTACGAAGAGGATGAAGAGTGTTCCAAGGACGATGAATACGGCTGTGATTTCCTTTCCTCCGATGTTACCTATTACATCCTCGATGAGCCCTTTGACCTCATCGTCTGAGAGAGATACATTCACGTTCGTGCTCCTGACCTCATCGTCGTTATACGTTGTGTCAACAGCGGTTGTGTCAGAAAAGGCCTCGATTGCGTCGTGATTTTGCTTCGTAGAATCGACCTGCTCCGTACGCGGAGTGTGGCGATGCTTCTGTGCTGCTGCGTCAGCATTCATGCTGAGCGTGAGCACCATTGCGATTGCGATTAATAACTGTTTCATATATTTTCTCCTTTTTCTTTTTTCCTTTCGGATTTTGTTTTCTTTGTCTGTTTGACGAAACAAATCATAAATTAGTTGCAAAGATAGTTGTTTTTCTTATATTTTTTGTAATTTTGTGGCGGAAATGACACATTTACCAGAGGATTTCGTGCGTGAGACGCGGTTACTGATGGGCGAAGAACGCTTCAACTGCTTCTTGGAGGCTTTCAACGAGGAGGCTCCCACAAGCATCCGCCTCAATCCGCGGAATCAGGGGGACGGTTCTTTTGTTCGACAAAAGAACCGTCCCCCGGTGCCCCAGCAAGTGCCCTGGTGCGAGGAAGGCTTTTATCTCTCAGGCCGTCCGCAGTTCACGTTCGACCCGCTCTTCCATGCTGGGTGCTATTATGTGCAAGAGGCGTCGTCAATGTTCATCAGCCATGTATTGCGGCATTTCATCAAAACGCCTGTAGCCATGCTGGACCTCTGTGCGGCTCCTGGCGGGAAATCGACGGCCGCCATCAGTGTTCTTCCCAAAGGCAGCACGCTCGTCAGCAACGAGCCCATCCCCACGAGGGCACAGATCCTGCTGGAGAACATTACGAAGTGGGGCTGGCCTGGCTGTATCGTCACGAACAATTACCCCCGTGATTTCCGCAAGGCGAAAGCGAAGTTCGACGTGATCCTCTGCGACGTGCCCTGTTCAGGAGAGGGGATGTTCCGCAAAGACCCCAACACCATCAGTGAGTGGAGCATGCAGAACGTGGAGAAGTGCTGGCGACTGCAACGGGATATTGTCGCCGATGCCTGGGAGTGCTTTAACCCTGGAGGCATTCTTATATATAGTACGTGTACCTTTAATACCAAGGAGAACGAGGAGAACGTGCGCTGGATCATGGAGACCTACGATGCTGAAGTACTCGAAGTGCCCACTAAACCAGAGTGGCATATCACGGGTTCACTGCTCAAGGGCTTCGAGGCACCCGTCTATCGTTTCATCCCTGGCATCACCAAGGGCGAGGGACTCTTCATTTGCGCCTTGCGCAAGAGCACAATGGGGACTGTCCCCTCTGTGAGCAGCACAGCGAATTACAGGGGGACTGTCCCCAGTGTGCTCTCGAAGGCTCTGAAGATTCTCAGCCCCGACCTACCCCAGGGCGATTTCCCCGCCGTGAATATAGGCTATCAAGAGACCCTGCGCTATCTCCACGGCGAGGCCCTCGTGCTGCCAGCGGATACGCCCAAAGGTATCGTCACGGTGACCTATCGGGGCGTCCCTCTTGGTCCTGTAAAGAATATCGGCAATCGTGCCAACAATCTCTACCCGAAGCCCTGGCGCATCAAGACCACCCACCTACCAAGCGATCCACCCCAAATCCTTGGCCTCTAAGTAATCATAAACTTCCAATTTCAAATTTCAAACTTCAAATATGAAACAGTATCTCGACATCCTGAACCGCATCCTGACGGAGGGCACTGAGAAAGGTGACCGTACAGGAACTGGCACCATCAGCATCTTCGGCACTCAGAGCCGCTATAACCTCGACGACGGATTCCCTGTGCTGACCACCAAGAAACTCCACCTGAAGTCGATTATCTACGAACTGCTCTGGTTCCTCAAGGGCGACACCAATGTGAAGTATCTCCAGGATCACGGTGTGCGCATCTGGAACGAGTGGGCCGATGAGAACGGCGAACTGGGTCCCGTCTATGGACACCAGTGGCGCTCGTGGCCCGACTATAACGGTGGTACCATCGACCAGATCCAGTATGTGATCGACCAGTTGAAGACGAATCCCAACTCGCGCCGTATGATCGTCTCGGCCTGGAACGTGGCTGAGGTGAACAAGATGGCCTTGCCCCCCTGTCACACCATCTTCCAGTTCTATGTGGCTGGCGACCGTCTGTCGCTGCAACTCTACCAGCGCTCGGCTGATACCTTCCTGGGCGTGCCATTCAACATCGCCTCGTATGCCCTGCTGCTCCAGATGATGGCACAGGTGACGGGCTACAAGGCGGGCGACTTCATCCACACCACGGGCGACACCCATCTCTATCTGAACCATATCGAGCAGGCCAAACTCCAGTTGACCCGTGAGCCGCGCCCCCTGCCCACGATGAAGATCAACCCCGACGTGAAGAACCTCTTCGACTTCCAGTACGAGGACTTCGAACTCGTGGGCTACGACCCGCATCCACATATCAAGGCAGAGGTAAGTGTGTAGGGAGAAGTGAGAAGTGAAAAGTGAAAAGTGAAGAGTGAAGAGTTATGATTAGTATTATTGCAGCGGTGGCCAGGAATCGGGCTATCGGATACAAGAACAAACTGATCTATTGGTTGCCCAACGACCTGAAGCGCTTCAAGGCGCTCACCACGGGGCACACCATCATCATGGGGCGCAACACCTTCCTGTCGCTGCCCAAGGGTGCCTTGCCCAATCGCAGGAATATCGTACTCAGCCGTAGCGCAAAGGCTTTTGAGAATTGCGACGTCTATCCCTCGCTCGAAGAAGCCCTGCAGCGCTGTGCCCCTGGCGAGGAGGTCTATATCATCGGGGGCGCGAGCGTCTATCGGCAGGCCCTGCCCCTCGCCGACCGTCTCTGTCTGACGGAGATCGACGACACCCCTGCAGAGGCCGACACCTTCTTTCCACCTTACGATGACTGGAAAGAAGAAAGCCGTGAAGACCATCCCACAGACGATCGTCACGACTTCCCCTATTCGTTTGTCGATTACGTGCGCTAAGCGAACTTCACCAGAATACGGAACACCTTACCAGGAGCCTCTGACCATTGTTGCATGGCCTCAGGGGCTTCTTCGGGTGTGACCTCACGGCTGATAAGCGCATCCACAGGACAGGTGCCACGCTCCAGATAGTGGATGACGGCACGGAAGTCGGAGGACTGGGCATTGCGCGAACCACGGATATCAAGTTCCTTCTGCACGAAATACTTCGTCTCGAACGACACCTCGGCCTTGGCATAGCCGATGCAGATGACGCGCCCCGTAAAGGCCACCTCATCGACAGCCATCTGATAGGTGGGCGTACTGCCAACCGCCTCGATCACCACATCAGGCCCGAAGCCCGAGGTCATCTCCAGCAGACGGCCATGCACATCCTCCGTACGGGTGTTGATGGTATAACTGGCACCCATCTTCTTGGCCAAGGCCAGTTTATCGTCGTCGATATCGGCAGCCACGACAGTGGCCCCGCGCTGGACGGAGCGCACCACGGCACCCATGCCCACCATACCACAGCCGATCACGAGCACCACGTCGATATCCGTCACCTGTGCACGGCTGACGGCATGGAAGCCCACGCTCATCGGCTCTATCAGTGCACAGGTACGAGGGGTGAGCAGTCCTGCAGGAATCACCTTCTCCCAAGGCAGGGCGATGAGTTCACGCATGGCCCCATTGCGCTGCACGCCCAACGTCTCGTTGTGCTGACAGGCATTCACACGCGAGTTACGGCAGGAGGCGCACTTGCCACAGTTGGTGTAGGGATTCACCGTCACCACCATACCGGGCTTCAGGCCCTCGGGCACCTCGGCACCCACCTTCTCGATCACGGCACCCACCTCGTGGCCTGGGATCACAGGCATCTTCACCATCGGGTTCTTGCCCAGCCACGTGCTGAGGTCGGAACCACAGAATCCGACATAGTTCAGGCGCAGGAGCACCTCGTTGGGCTGCATCTCCTGCCCTGGAATATCTACTACTGCCATCTGCCGTTCGGCAGGAATCTGAATTGCTTTCATGCTTTTTTGAAGTTTGATATTTGAAGTTTGAAGTGTATGATTACTCTGACATATTCTTGATATAAGGCAGTGATACCAGTTCCTTGAAGCCAAAGAATCTGCGGGCGTTCTCTCCCAGCAACAGGCGTTTGTCGTCGTCGCTGAGTTCAGTGCTCTTTAGAAGAAAGTCGTACGACATGCGATAGGTGATGGCCGTGATGGTGCGCGGATAGTCGCTGCCCCACATCAGTTTGTCCATACCCACGAGATCGGCCGTCTCACGGATGGCGCGCACGGCCGAGGGGAAGGGATAGAACTCTGAGTTGTAGAGCCACGTGATGCCACCCGTCTCCACATAGACCCGCTCGTGGCGTGCAAGTCTGATCTGCGCCTGCCAACTGGGATTCTCCCAACAGGGCGCCTGGGGCGGATTAGCCATACCCAGGTGCCCGATGGCAATCCTCAACTTCGGACATTCACTGATGACCTCCCTCAACTCTCCCACCTGACGGTCGCCATCGGCCAAAGTGATCGACAGCAGCACGTCCTGCGACTCCATCAAGCGGAACATCCGCATCATCTCGTCGCCAGTCAACGGTTTTCCTAACAGACGGTGCCCAGGGATAGCCATACCCCTGAAGCCCTTCGCCAGCAGGTCGGCTGCCTGTTCGTAGAAGCCGTCTTGCAGATAGTCGGCCATGCCACAAGTCAGGAAACGGTCAGGGTATTGCCGCTGCACCTCGGCCAGATAGTCGTTCTGCAGACCGTCGATAAACTCCTGCACCACCACGGCCGCGCTGACCTGGGCGTAGTCCATGTTCGAGAGGAGCACCTCCGCCGTATTCCTGCCGTCGATGATAAAGGGCGGCATCATCTGCACCTCCTCGCCCAGGAAGATGGAACGGCCATTCTTCAGACTCCTGATGACCTGTCCGTTCCAAGTGGTGTCCTGCCTAAGCCACAAGTGGCTGTGGGCGTCGATGATCACGAGTTTTTCCATCTTACAAACATCTGGTCGCCAATGATCGTCTGCACCTCCTGAACCAGTTGCTCGTCCATCGGCTCATTCACATATTCTATATTCTTCAGCACGTTCGCAGGGTTGGCACTGCTGAACAGCGTCGTGGCAATGCGCGGATTCAGACTCGTAGAGAACTGGATGGCCAGTTTCTCAATGGGATAGCCCTTCTCCTGACAATAGGCAGCGGCCTTGGCACAGGCACTGCGCAGATTCCTGCCAGCAGGATGCCAGTCTGGTGCCCCACGGCTGGAGAGGAGCCCCATCGACAGCGGCGAGGCATTGATCACCCCCACCCCATGCTGTTCGAAGAATCCCAGATAGTCGGCCAGCATGGTATCGTTCAGCGAGTAGTGGCAGAAGTTCAGGATACTCTCCACCATCCCCGCCTCCGCATGCTCGACGACCCACTTCAGGTTCTCTGGCTGCAGGTCGGTGATGCCCACATGCCCCACCACACCCTTCTGGCGCAACGCCACCAGGGCGGGCAGCGTCTCATCGACCACCTTCTGCAGGCCACCAGGTAAGGCTGCCTGGAACTCGATGTCGTGGACATTGATCAGGTCGATATAATCCACGTTCAGGCGCTCCATACTCTCATACACGCTCTCCTTGGCCCGCTTGGCCGAGTAGTCCCACGTGTTCACGCCGTCCTTGCCATAGCGCCCCACCTTCGTCGAGAGGTAATACTTGTCGCGGGGAATCTCCTTGAGGGCCTTGCCCAGCACCATCTCCGCCTTCAGATGGCCATAGTAGGGCGACACGTCGATGAAGTTGATACCATGATCCACGGCCACATGGACGGCACGGATGCCCTCGTCTTCACGGATGCCGTGGAACACGCCACCCAGGGAGGAGGCACCCAACGACAGGTTCGACACCTTCAGCCCCGTCTTTCCAATCTCATTGTAAATCATAATTGTCTGCGTAAATGCGTTCTATATCCATAAATCGTAACTATCAGGAAACACATCAGCGGCAGCACGAACGAAGCATTCGTAGCGGGGAAGTCACCATATACCGTCCCCATATCGATAATCTTCGCCTGCGCCCAAGGCAGCACGGAGCCGCCCAGGATGGCCATGATCAGACCAGCGGCCCCGAACTTCGCATCGTCGCCTAAGCCGTCGAGGGCAATGCCATAGATGGTGGGGAACATCAGCGACATGCAACCACTGACGCACACCAGACAATATACACCATAGCGGTTCTGGAAGAAGATGACACCCAGTGTGAAGAGCATCGCCAGCACACCGAAGATTGCCAGCAACTTGGCAGGCTTCAGCCACTTCATCAGATAGGTGGCGATGAACCGCGAGCAGATGAAGAAGAGCATCGCATAGATGTTATACTGTTGCGACAGTACTTCGGCATCCCGCTCGGCCATGCCCTCAGCCATGAATATACGCGTACCGTACTGGATGATGAATGTCCAGCACATAATCTGGGCACCCACATAGAAGAACTGGGCAATCACGCCTTCCGTATAGTAGCGAAGCGAGAAGATGCGCTTCAGGGTCGATAGGGGATGGACGTCGTGGTTCTGGTCGCCGATGTGTGGCATCTTCGCAAAACGGATAATGAGGAACATCACCACGATCACCAGGCCGATGATCAGATAGGGCGAGATGAGCACGTTGAGGTCGGCATCCTTCAGCGCCTCGAATTCCGCATCGCCGAGCAGGGCGCGCTCATCGCTGCTCATGGGGTTGAGCCTGGCCTGGATGAAGTTCATCGCCACAAACATGCCGATTATCGAGCCGCAGGGATTGAAGCACTGCGCCATGTTCAGCCGTCGGGTGGCCGTCTCCTCTGGTCCCATCGTCAGGATGTAGGGGTTACAACTGGTCTCCAGGAACGACAGTCCGCAGGTCATGATAAAATAGGCCACGAGGAAACAGCCGAAGATGCCGATGGCCTTCGCAGGGAAAAAGAGCAGCGCACCTGCCGCATAAAGGCCGAGTCCCATCAGCACGCCTGCCTTGTAAGAATACTTGCGGATAAAGATGGCAGCAGGAAAAGCCATACAGAAATAGCCGCCGTAGAAGGCCACCTGCACCAGTGCACCGTCTGCCACACTCATGCGGAAAATCTTAGAGAAGGCTTTCACCATCGGGTTGGTGATGTCGTTTGCAAAGCCCCACAGGGCAAAGCAGAACGTCACGAGGATGAAGGGCAGCAGGAAACTGACCCCATCCTTGGTTATCAGAGATTGTTGCTTAGCCATATATTATTTATAGATGGGTCCGAAATTCTTACAGGCACGGTAGTCGGCACCCTCCTTGTCCATACCGAAGGCATTCCATGCGGCTGGGCGGAAGATGTCCTTGTCCGCTATGTTATGCATCGACACAGGGATGCGCAGGATGGAGCAGAGGGTGATGACATCGGCACCGATATGCCCGTAGGCGATGGCCCCGTGGTTGGCACCCCAGCAGTTCATCACACTATAGACATCCTTGAAGCAGTCCTTCGTGGCATCCAGACGGGGCACGAACCAGGTGGTGGGCCAGGTGGGATCCGTACGTTTGTCGAGGATATCATTGGTCTTCGGGTCAAGTTCTACCGTCCAGCCCTCTGCCAACTGCAACACGGGCCCGAGCCCTTGCACCATGTTCAGGCGCATCATGGTCATCGGCAGGCCGCCCTTGGTGAGGAAATGGCTGGAATAGCCGCCACCACGGAAGTAGTCGCGATCGGCTGGCATCCAGTTGGTCGCCTTCAGACAGGCCTCCACATCGCCCTCCGTCAGTTCCCAGTGGGGCTTGATGGTGGGATTACCCTGAGCATCAGTCTGGGCACCCGTGGCATCGAGCGTGGTGGCACCTGAGTTGATCAGATGGATAAATCCGCCAGCGGCAGCCCCCTCAGGACGCTTGCCTGCCACGCACTCCACGGCCTCAGGACTCCAGTAGGTACGTATGTCGGAGAACATCACACCCCGATTCGTCAACAGGTGGCCGAAGAGCATCGACATACCGTTCAGGAAGTCGTTCTCCGTGGCCAGCACCTCAGCCTCGCGCGCCCCGTTCCAGTCGAACGAAGTACAGAGCATCGACTCCGGGAAGTCGAAGTTGGGCTTGTAGTCCGTCCACTGGCGCTGACCCTGTACGCCTCCGAAGATGGCGTTATGCCCCAGGGCCTCTTCCTTGTAGCCCATCTCCAGCAGACGGGGGTTGCCATGCATCAGGTCGCGTATGATCATCATCGTCTTCACGGTGAACTCCCAGTCTGCGTCTTTTTCCTCGCGGTTCTTACCCTTGCCCTTGCCGTTGAAGGTCGTCATCGGCGTACCTGGGAAGAGCGGACGGTCTTCGTTATAGTCGTGGCCCTCCTGGGGCTTGCAGTATTTCTCTACCCACCGCATGGCCTTCTCGAACTCCTCGTGGTCGTAGATGCCGAAATCGACACGGCGCAGGATCTCCACCAGCGAGACGTACTCCGTACGCATGCCGAGATACTGCTGCAGGAAGTCGGCATTCACGATCGAGCCCGCGATACCCATACAGGTGTTACCCATCGAGAGGTAACTCTTGCCCCGCATCGTTGCCACGGCCTGCGCCGCCTTTGCGAAGCGCAGTATCTTCTCGGCTACGTCGGCAGGGATGGTGTTGTCGTCCAGGTCCTGCACATCATGCCCATAGATACCGAAGGCAGGCAGTCCTTTCTGGGCATGGGCAGCCAGCACGGCTGCCAGATACACGGCTCCTGGGCGCTCCGTCCCGTTGAAGCCCCATACGGCCTTCGGATAGTGGGGATTCATGTCCATCGTCTCCGATCCGTAGCACCAGCAGGAGGTCACGGTGATGGTGGCACCCACGTCCTCGCGCTCGAACTTCTCGGCACAGGCGGCGCTCTCTGCCACGCGGCCGATGGTGGTGTCGCTGATGACGCACTCCACAGGCGAACCGTCGCCATTGCGCAGGTTCGAGGTTATCAACTCGGCTACGGCCTTGGCCAAGGCCATGGTCTTCTCTTCCAGGCTCTCTCGCACGCCACCCTGACGACCATCGATCGTGGGGCGGATTCCGATTTTAGGATAGTTACTCATCATTGTGTTATTTTTGTGAAATTATTATTTTTGTAGGGTGATGCCCATCAGACCGATGACCACATCGTTGGACAAGGTGCGGAGGGTCAGGCTCTTCAGGGTCTTCTGACCGTTCAGGGGCATGTCGAGGATGATGCCGGCTCCCTTCTCGAAGTTACGGTCGAAGAAACTGGCGGCTACACCTGTGGCGGCAGGGCGGCCGTAGTGCTCGCCCATCTCCATCAGTTCGCGCGAGGTCTTGCCCGTGGCGAAGTCGATGCGATAGGGACGGGGCTGGGCTGCGTGGAAAGCCATACCGTCTTCATAGTAATCCTGCTCGACGGGGCACCAGTTGTGGGGGTTCCGCAGGGGCAGTTCGTCGGTGGTGCCATCGGTATAGGTCACCGTGACGATGCCATTGTCGATATGGCTCTGCATGTGGTTCGTGGAGCCTGCCATCAGCAGGTAGGCGTGACTGGCCTGGCCCTCCAGGGGAATCTCCACGGCATCGGGATAGTTGTCCCAGAGCGAGGTGTAGATGATGTTACGCCCCTTCTGTGGGAAGCGGAAGGGGATGCCGCCCTCGATATCGACGCTCAGGACACCGTCCTTCACCTTCTGTTGCAGGCCCTTCTCGTCGATGGTCGCCATCATCTCCGGATGGCACCACTCACCGATGCCGTGCACAGGGATCTCCAGCGTGGTATAGGGCGGACGGGGCGAGAGGTAGAAGTTCTTGAAGATGTCAGACACCTGACTGTTATACTGGCTGGCGATGTCGATGGTCTCCAACTGGTCTGTCTTCACGTCGTCGAAGCCATTGCCCCAGACCTTGCCGTCGGGTTGCTCAGCCGTAACGAGCGGTGCAGGTGCCGCCTGGCGCTTCGCACGGGTGACAACGATGGTCTGCTTCTTCTCACTGGTGCCCAGGGTCTCCACATAGCCATAGCCTGTATTCTGGCGGAGCACGATCTGGAGGGGCTGGGCGAAGTTCTGCTCAATCTCGTAGATCTCCTTGTTGCCTTCACGACGGAAGGAATATTTGAAATAGGGTGTCGAGATTGAGGCGTGCTTCCACTCGGCAGGGAAGCCGGGGCGCAGGATGCAGCGGCCGTTCAGGGCGTCGGGCACGATGCCATAGAGGCCCTGGATGAACGCGCGGGCTGAGATACCGCAGTTGTCCGAGAAGTCGCGGTAGAGTTCGCCACGCGCCTTGTCGTAGTAACTGATCTGGCCGAAGTTGCCCGGACTGTCACCCAGATAGGCCTGATCCATGATATTGGCCTTCATCAGGGCGAAGCCCGCCTCTGGGCGACCAGCGAAGAAATAGGCCAGCGCCGTATGCATCACCTCCTCGGCAGCCACGTTGTTGATGCTCCAGTCGTAGGGCATCCAGTCCGTGGTGGAGATCGTGCTAAGGCGTGGTGCTTTCTTGTCGGCATCGCTGTAAATAACGGGGATATGGGGGATGCACTGATCGACATACTGCGTGGCGCGGAAGGCCTGTTCCTCGGTGGCGGCACCACAGTCGATGGGCGTGTAGATGCTCCAGAGGGCTGCGTGGTCGTGGGTGCGCTTCAGTCCCATCAGGTCCTGATACTCTGCCCAATGCCCACGGTCTTTCAGCCATAGGCGCTCGTTCATGGCCTTCAGAGTCTTCTCGGCCTCTTTCTTATAATAGGTGGGATCCTCGCCCAGGATCTCGGCGATACGGGCAGCGAGTCTGAAGCTTCGATAGTTGTAGGCCGACGAGTGGGTCACGGCTCCTGCGTTATAGTAGAGGGCATCACTGGCCCAGATGCAGCAGTAGGCATCGTAGAGCCCGTCATCATCGGGGTCGTAGTTACGCTTCTCCCAGTCGAGGTGACGCACGAGCACGGGCCACATCTTGCGCATGAAGACGGTATCCGCATCATACTGGAAGTGCCACAGCAGTTCGTCGATATAGTTCAGGTTCATGTCGTAGTGGTGCATGATGTCCGTACGGTTGGGGTTGCGCACGATATAGCCGTTGGAATACATCTGCGTGCCCCACGTCTTGGCAGCGCGCGCCAGGCCCTTCTCCGGATCCTGCGAGGGATGGGGGATGCGCGGCTCCACATCGGTGATCTGACTGTTGGCGTAGGCCGTGAAGTGCGAGATGGCACGGTCGGGCTCGCCCAGCACGTCTGACAGATAGCCTGCGCGCCAGCCCGCCAGTGTCATGCGCCAGGCCACGGCCCCGTGCAGCCAGGTCTCCCCGTCCCAGGCACCGTCGGCGGCAGCCATCAGCGTACCGCCCAGGGTGTTGATATAGGGGTCGGGGGTGTCGAAGACGATCTGGTTGGCCAGCCACTCATGGTGCTTCCAGGCCTTGCCGTAGAGGGCTTCGGCCTCTGCACCCGTAGGCGTCGAGAGCGCATAGGTGCTGGCATCACTGTCGAGCACGGTATAGGTTGCCCCTGCGCCTAATGCCCACTGCACGCTCTGCTTGTTAGGCTCTCCTTCGGCTGGGTCGAAACTGTCCCTGAGGTCGGCGTTCAGGTCGCCATGACGGTGGAATTGCGGATGACGGATGTCGCACACCACCATTTCCACCTTGGCGTCACTGGGCAGTCCCTGAGGCTCGAACTTCCAGATGGCCGACTCCGTATCCGGCTGTGCCAGTACGGTCAGCGTCAGCGAACCTTTGCCCCACGACGCATCAGTCAGTTGATAGACGCGCTTGCCTGCATAGTAGCGGGCCTCGGCATAGGAGGTCTGCTCTAAGGGCGTGGTCTGCCCGTTCGCCGTCAGACGGAAACGGACGTTCTTGTGAGCCTTACTGCGGAAGATGCCGAAGATCGGACGATCGCTCGTCTCCACGCGGAATTCCGTATAGCCGCCATAGAGGGCGCGGGTGTAGCGGTTCTCACCATTCACCCGCACGATATCACGCCCGTCGGGGTGATACTGCATGATTCTTGTCTTAGTTCCAGCCTGTGCCATCGTCGGCAATATCAGGGCTGCTGCGATTAGTAAATTCTGTAGTATCATCTCTTTGTTGTTTTGTAATGTTACATTTCACCCGTCAAAGGTACAACTTAATTTTGAAACAGCCAAGAAATATTCACAAATAATAACGGGAACGTTTTCATTGGTTTTACTCCCAAATTACCAAGTCGCGTGGCAATGCTATCTTCTTCGCTTCCCCACGCTCACCTGTTACGAAATAGTTTTTGGCAAGTGACTCATCGAATTCTTTCACACTTGACTCATCAGTTTTAGGAAATTGTCCTTTCCGTTAATAACTCTGTGAGGTACACCGCCTTTCCAAAACAACTTACCAGGATTCTTTTCCTGAGCAGCGTTTCTGTTGATGATGTAATCATAAAAATCCATAGACCACCACAATTCTTATCAACCAATTCATCCCGCTTCTGCCTCTATCTCTTTCTGAGCAAAGATTACAGCATCACGTTTCACCTCATCTTCGCCATCAACGGTATCCAGCACCTTGTCTGCCAACCATATAGTAAGCAACTCTTTCTCGTCAATTTCCAGTAGTTTGGCCATAATAGGTATATGACTACGTTTGGCTTTCCTTTCTCCACGCTCTATCTTGCTATACATAGGCGTGTCTATATCCAGTGCAGTTGCCAGTTTTCGCTGCACCATCCCATGTTCTTCTCTGAGCACTTTTATCTTCTTACCGAATATCATACGCTTCCTTTTAGTCTTTTCTAACTTTCCGATACTTCTGATTCTTTCTATTGGGCTTTTCAGGCTCAGTCATCTCTATATATCCCATCTCCAACAATGGTCTGACATACGAGGTCATATTCTGGTCTTTTGACTTGCAGATGAGCAGACCGATGGTAGGGTTGTCATCGTCCTGACGCAACAGACGATTGACGGCAGAGACGTAGAAGTTCAGTTTTCCGGCAAACTCAGGCATGAACTCCACCACCTTCAACTCAATCACCACATAGCACGACAGGTTCAGGTTATAGAACAGCAGGTCGATAAACTGTTCCCGCTCACCCACTTGCAGACGATATTCCTTACCCACGTATGCGAATCCAGTGCCCAGTTCCACAAGGAAAAGGGTGATATTGTTGAGTAGTTTGTCCTTCAGAAGCCGCTCGTTGTATGGCCCAGTGATGCAGGTGAAGGCAAAGTTGTATGGGTCTTTGGTCAGTTCCTGCGCCAGGTCGCTCGTCTCGTCGGGCAGAGTGCGGCTGAAGTTAGTCAGAGCCTTGCCCTGCCGCTCGTAGAGGTCGGTGTCGAGAAAGTTGAGCAGCATATTGCGGCTCCAGCCATTCAATACGGTCTGGTGGACGTAGAAAAGGGCTTTCTCGGGTGTGTTTTTATACTTGTCTATCAGAATTTTGTGATGTCCCCAACCGACTGACATTATCTCTCTCATTATTTGCTCCCCAACTTGAGGAGCAATTGTCTGAATAGTTTGCTCCCCGACTTGGGGAGTGTTTCCTAAATAGTCTTTATAGAGAAGATAGAAATTCTTCATATACAGCAGATTTGTCTGAGAAAAGCAGGTTGCTGTTGGGTTGGCAGCCTTCCGATCTCGACTAAGGTTCTTCATAAACCCGCTACCCCAACGACTTTCTGCTTTCATCTCCACAATATCCCTTCCCAGTTCCCAGTAGAACCGAAGCATTTCCTCATTGACCTTTACTGCCGCCTTTATCTGGCTGCGACGATAGCGCGTGCTGAGTTCTTTCAGCCACTGCTTATAGTCCTTGTCTAATATCGTTATTGACTTACTCATAATTACTGCTTCATTATTTGTTCTGCTTGCGCTTTGAATGTTGAGAATTCACGAATAGGGGCTTTATAAACAGCCTCGATGCCAAGAGAGCGGAAATGCTTTTTGGCAAATTTGCCAACCACCAGCGCTGACCTTTTTGTGTAGGATTTTTGGAAAACAGGGTGTCACGGGTGTAACATCCCTTTGTACATCGGCCCGTGCACCCTGTTTGAGGGTGTAACAGGGTGTCACGAGGGTGTAACAATCTATTACGAGTGTGTAGCAATTTCTTTGATGCCAATTCTCGAGAGAATTGGAGCAAAAAACGCTACTTTGACATTAAGAACCGGCTCCCTTTGATTCAATTCTCTCGAGAATTCAACAGACATCAAGCGTGTCACCCTCGTGTCACCCGTTACACCCTCGAAAAGTGGGTGCAC
>FLNY01004867.1_pt1 | contig 21318 bp, 19 predicted proteins | sample 1140381 | NCBI WGS metagenome assembly FLNY01 (sample SAMEA3878172, study PRJEB12797) | bioreactor metagenome | biome: Moose rumen | place: Sweden | collected 2011-10
GCTGAATTTAAATGGCGGAAAAATCTCGTACTGTCCTTTTCCTGTTTTTTCGTCGAAGATTCCGTAGATTTCGCAGCCAAATTGTTCGCCCGAAATCATTTCTTCAATAATTCTGTCAGAGCTTGTTTTTTTTGATTTTAAGATTCCCAGCGCTTCTTCATAATTTTTGACGACATCGGCGCCGAACGAGCTTAAGCCTGTAGTGTCCTTTATGATTACTGGAAAACGAAGCTTTTTGACCTCTTGAAAGACGGCGGTTTTATATACATTGCTTTTTGTGTCACGGTAATTTCCGGCGTTTATGAAAAGCTCGTGATGAAGGTAGACCGCCTTTGCGCAGGGAACGCCGATTCTTTCAAGAAAATTGTGGGTCTGCCATTTATCAAAGCAGATTAAAGCCGCCTCTGTTGGGTGGGCGAGGGTTTTTATGCCCAGAGAGCGCAAATGCTCTGCAACTACAGAGTCCTTTATGGTAAGCCAGTCGTAAGGTGAGACATAAAATGAAAGTGCAATCGCTAAATCAGGCTTGAATTCTGCAATTTCAGAGGCAATTGCTTTTTCGTTATCATTTTTCAGGAGAATTTGCCTGATTTTTTTTGCTTTTATGATTTCGTTTCCATTTGTGTCGCACAAAAACATTCCTGGAAGCTGGGTTGCGACAAAAAACTCATGCTCGGAATGCTTTTCACAAAGCTTTTCCCATTGCTCCGTGAATGAGGGAAGAGATATTGTTTTTATGGCTTCGCCATGGTAAACGCTTGAAGATGTCGAGTAAAAAAGAATTTTCATTTCTGGTACGGGCGTTTGTTGTATTTAAAAGTGTATCTCGCTCCCATATAGCGGCCAATGAAGCGGCTCATAAATGCCGTGACCTTCCATTTTGCCGCCCAGAGGATTATTCTTTTGCCTTTTTTTGCTTTTTTAAGACAGTGGGCGACTACCGCTACCGGGTCTTTTCCGTTCAAAACTTCTTTTCTCGCTCCGTTTGAAGCTACATTCGCAAAATCTGTTGAAACAGAGCCTGGACAAAGGGCTGAGACCTTGATTTTTTTGTCTTTTAATTCGGCTGCAAGAGCGACCGAGAAGGACAGTACATAGGCCTTCGTCGCCGCATAGACGGCAAAATTTCCAAGTGGCAGGAAAGCCGCCAGTGAAGCGACATTTATTATCGAAGAATTTTCGTGAAGATATGGCAAAACCGCACCGCAAAGGCCTGTCAGGCTGGTGCAGTTTAAGTCTATCATCTCAAGCTCTTTTTCGAGGGGAGTCTCTGCGAATTCCCCGTAAGTGCCAAAGCCGGCGTTGTTTATAAGCGTATCGATTTCAAAGACACCTGAAATTTTTTCGGTGGAAAGGTAAGTTTTAAAAAGATTTACACCTTCTTTTCCCGCAAGATTCATCGGAACGACTTTGACGGTGAGATTTTTTTCGCCGCCTGATAAGGACTCGTCAAGCTCTGCTTTTACTTGCCCAAGCTTTTCTTTGTTTCGCGCAATAAGCCAAAACTCAGTGCTTTCTGTTTCTCGCGAAAGCTGCCTGGCAAATTCCGCGCCCATTCCGCTGGATGCACCGGTTATAATCGTGATTTTTCGCATGACTTTAGTATAACATATTTTTGCACGGTTTTTTGAGAATCTGACGGTTTTTCTTTAAATTTTTGTTAAAATTTTAATTATTTTTTACTATAATTTTCGGCATGAAAAATCAGAATCTGTCTTTATCACTTATAGTCTGTCTTGTATGTGCTTTATTATTCTCCTGCAAGAAAAATCCCTCGGCAGAGGAAATAGCCCGGCAGAAGGCTGAGGCAATAGAGCTTGCAAAAGAAGCTGCTGTTTCTGAATATGTCTCATCTCTTTCAACGGAAGCGAAAATCTCTCAAATCTTTCTTGTAAATATAGAGGGAAATTCAAAATATTCAGCCGTCGAGCAGTTTAACGGAAAGCCTCTTGTCCCTGGGGGAGTTCTTCTTTTTTCTTACAATATTTCTAATGACCCGCTTGAAACTTACGATTACATAAAATCAATCCGTGATTTTTATTTGCAGAACGATAATCCCCCGCCTTTTGTCGCAGTCGATCAGGAGGGAGGGTATGTAAACCGCTTAAGAAATCTTACGAGCCCTCTTGTCTCTCAAAAAATGGTCGCAGACACTCTCAGCCTTGAAAACGCAGAAAAACTTTATTCGTCTCAGGCCCGTCAGATGAAAAATCTTGGCTTTCACTTGAATTTAGCTCCTGTCGTTGAGGTTGAGACTGACGAAAATAAGGACTTTCTGGACACAAGGAGCTTTGGTTCTCTTGAAAAAGTCCTTTCTTATGGGAAAATTGCCGTCGAAGCCTATGAGAAAAACGGAATAGCCACAGTTTTAAAGCATTTTCCTGGAAATTCTAACGCTGACCCTCATGTGGGGCTTCCAAAAATCACTTTTTCAGATTCCGAAAAAGAAAAATATTTTACTCCCTTCAGAAAATTGCTTCCCCTGTCGTCAGCTATTCTGATGAGCCATGCGATTATGAAGCCAGAAATTACCGAAAATGACGGAAATGTCGAAAAATACGAGCTTCCTGCCTGTTTTTCTACTCACTGGATTCAAAATACCGTAAAATCAGAGTTCGGCTTTTCAGGCCTTGTTTTTTCAGATGATATTTTTATGGGAGCGCTTGCGAAAAACGGCTATCCGCCGGAAATTGCCTCTGTCAAGGCGATTGAATCTGGAATCGATGTGATTATGCTCTCTGAAAAAAAATTCGGCTCCGTGCTGGAAATCCTCTCGAAAAAAGCGGGAGAAGACGAAAAATTCTCAAATGAACTTGACCGGGCCGTAAAAAATGTTATTCGGTTCAAAATTAAGTTTGGAATCTTGGAAATGACTGAAAATCCGGTACCTGAAAATGAGATTCCCGCTTTCAAGGTTCAGGTAAAACCGGATTATGCGGAATTTGACCTTAAAAAATTTGACGAGGACTATAAAGCGGGAAGCTTGTAGAAGTTCCCTAAAGCCTCTCCTTGATTTTCATCTTAAAATATACGAAAATTAGCCTTATGAAATTCGGCATTGATACTTTTGGCTGTGAGCACGGCCGGAGCGGACTTGGTTCTTATCTTTTATCGCTTACTCAGAAATTTCAAAATACAGAAGATATAGAATTCGAGCTTTTTGGTGCCGAAATTGACCGCTACACCTATACTCGTGACTCAAACATTGGCTATGAGAGCGTTCTTTTGCCAGAGGATGACAGGGCTGAAAAATTCTGGCATTTTTTTATCTGTAATTACTTTGCGAAAAAACAAAAGTATTCAGCTCTTCTTTTTCCAGCCTCTTCCTATGCGCTTCCATCTTTTTTTCCTGTCCCCTCTGTGGCCGTCGTGAACGAAATCGTCTCAGAAATGTTTGAGACAAAAACCTTCGCCGAGCGAATGAGGATAAGGCACAGCCTCAAAAAAGTGAATAAAATCATCGCGCCAAGCAATTTTGTAAAAAAAGACTTGAAAAGGCTTGGAATCAGCCAGGACAAAATCATCGTTGTTCATAACGGAATAAACCACTCGCTTTTTTATCCCCGTGAGGTTTTTACAAGCGAAAATGAGATGATAAAGCCCTTTGCAATCCGGCGGCCTTATTTTCTTTATGCCTCAAAAATGTCTTCTCCTCAAAAACGGCATATCGAGCTTATAAAGGCCTTTGAAATTTTCAAAAAAAAGACGGCTCTTCCTCACAGGCTCGTTCTCGCAGGAAGCGAGGGGGGATGCACCGAGGCTATAAAGAAGATTGCTCTTATTTCTCCTTTTGCTTCTGATATTTTTATTACTGGATATTTTCCCCACGAAAGCTTTCCGTCGCTTTACGCTGGAAGCGAAGGCTGTATTTTCCCGTCAGAAATCGAGGGCGTAGGCCTTCCTGTCCTTGAGGCAATGGCAAGCGGAATTCCCGTAGCCTGCTCAAAATCCGGTGCTTTACAGGAAATTGCCGGCGAAAAAGCGATTTTGTTTGACAGCACGAACATCGATGAAATGGCCGAGGCTATGGAAAAAATAGCGACAGACACAAAGTTAAGGAAAAAAATGATAAAAGAAGGAATTGACTGGAGCGGAAAGTTCAGCTGGGAGGAAACTGCCCGCGAAACAGTAGAGGTTTTAAAATCTGTCGCTAAAAAATAGGCTCAGTTTTCCGATTGCACAAAAATCACAAGGAAAAATCACAAGTCTTCTACTTTTTTATTTTTTTTTATATAATTTTCTGTATGAACATCATCGCTTCAAAGGCTAATTTATCAGGAAAAATCACTGTTCCTGGCTCTAAATCTCATACAATCCGTGCGCTCCTGCTTGCGACTTTGGCAGAAGGCACTTCCCATATAAAAAACCCGCTTCCAAGCGCGGACTGTCTTTCTACTGCGGCGGCAGTTCCTTTGATTGGCTCTGAAATTGACCTCAACATTTCGACGGAGGGTGAGCCTGGTACTGAGTGGATTGTGAAGGGAGCCGGCAAAAGGCTTCACCTTCCGGATGATGTCGTGAATGTCGGGGATTCAGGCTCTCTTTTGTATTTTTTAACGCCTGTTGCCGCTTGCTTTGAGGGTACCAGCGTTTTTACGGGAGATGCCAGCATTAGAAAAAGGCCTGTCCTTCATGTCGTTGACGCGTTGAATCAGCTTGGAGCAAAATGCTTTGTTACCCGTCCTCACTCTAACGGCTGCCCGCTTGTGATTACAGGCTCAATAAAAAAAGGCGGGCTTGTGCGCACTGCGGGCGAAATTTCCAGCCAGTATATTTCGGGGCTTATGATGGCCGGAATTTTGACGGAAAATCCAATCAAAATTGAGCTTACGAATCCTAAGGAAACTCCTTATCTTACGATGACTCAAAAATGGTTTCAAAAGGTCGGAGTTGACTGCTTTATTTCTGAGGATTTTAAAAAGATAGAGGTCACTCCTGCTAAAAATCTTAAGGGCTTTGATGTTACGATTCCTAGCGATTGGGAAGGTGTCGCTTTTCCGCTTATCGCTTCTCTAGTTACTGACAGCAAAATCGTAATCGAAAATGTGGATTCAAGCGGGACTCAGGGAGATGATGCGGTTGTCTCTGTTTTGCAGTCCATTGGCGGTGACATTGTTTGGGACAAAAAAGCTGAGACTCTTACTGTCGCCGGCGGAAAATGCTCCAAAAATGGCCTTGGCCGTCTTTCGACAGAAAATCTTTTGAACAAAGAGCTTCGTGTAAATATTTCAGGTTTTCCTGATGCCGTTTGCGCTCTGGCTGTAATCGCATGCTTTACTGAAGGAAAAACGATTATTGAGGATGCGGCCGTTTGCCGCAGAAAAGAAACGGACAGGCTAAAGGTTTTAAATGTGGAGCTTACAAAACTTGGTGCAAAAATCGAAGAAAACGAAGATTCACTTGTAATTTATGGTCATTCCCCTCTTTTGGCGGACGGAAAGCCAAACCCGGAATTTAAATTGCATGGCGCGGTTTGTGAAAGCTATGATGACCACAGAATGGCGATGAGCCTTGCCTGTCTTGGCCTTGGACTGAAAAATGGCGAGAAAGTCATTATCAACGACGCTGAGTGCTGTGCCGTAAGCTTCCCGCATTTTTACGATGTGATGAACGGAATTGGGGCGAATTTTATCAATTCATAATTAGGCGGGCAATGTCCGCTTTAATTATGAATCGTCATTACCAGTCGCTTCCGAATTTCTTCTTGAAGCCGCCTTCTTTTGGCTCTTCCGCAGCGTTTTCTGCTTGATTTTTATCTTCAGAAAATTCCTTAAGAAGGTTTGAAAGCCGTGGATTCTTTTTCAGCTCTCCACCCTTAATTTTTATGTGAATTCCGTCGTCAAGCCAGTTTTCTTCAAGAATTATTCCTGTTTTTCTCGTTTCATTCAATAAATTTTGTTTTTCCAGTGGCACTATGTAGGATTTTTCTTCACCCAAAAGCTCATCACAAATTCTTTTTGAAAGTGCGTCAAAGCCCTCATGGGTTTTTGCGCTTACGCATACTGCTTCCGGAAAAAGGGATTTTACATGAGTGAGAAGAGAAACATCATCCTTTATTTTGTCGATTTTGTTTAAGACGATGATTTTCGGAGTTTTTTCAGCGCCGATTTCTTCAAGAACCTTTGTGACAGTGTTGTACTGAAATTCGATTTTTTCATCGCTTGAGTCCAGAACGAGAAGAATGAGATTCGCGCGTTCCGCCTCTTCAAGGGTAGATTTGAATGCGTTTACCAGCGAGTGGGGAAGATTTGAGATGAAGCCTACCGTATCGGTGAGAAGAATGTTCGTTCCGAAGCCTTTTTTTTCTTCGTTTTCAGATTTTATTTGTAATTTTCTTGTCGTAGGATCGAGAGTTGCGAAAAGCTTGTCCTCAACAAAAACATCCGCTCCTGTCAATGCGTTTAAAAGCGAGGATTTTCCTGCGTTCGTGTAGCCGGCCAGTGCGCAAGAGGGAAGGGGAATCTTTTCACGCCTCTTTCGCTGGGTTTCTCTGTCTTTGACAACCTGCCCAAGCTCTTTTTTTAGCTGTGTTATTTTCTCGCGGATTTTTCGTATGTCAAGCTCAAGCTGGGTTTCGCCGCTTCCCTTTGAGCCGAAGTTTCCGCCGCGTTGACGGGCCATGTCGCCGTAGGAGTGGGCGAGGCGGGGGCGGGAATACTCAAGGCTTGCCAGCTGAACCTGTAAGACTGCTTCCCTTGTCTGTGCGCGGCTTGCAAAAATACGCAGGATTACCTCCTGCCTGTCGATTACGGGAATTTTCGCAAGTTTTTCCCAATTTCGTTGCTTTCGGGGCGAAAGCTCAAAGTCAAAAATGATTATGTCACATTCCAGCTCTTTTGAAAGGCTCGCTATTTCTTCAGCCTTTCCTTTTCCGAAGCCGTAGACTGGATTCTGCTCCATCCTGACGAGGTTTATGGAGCGGGCGATTTCGTAGCCCAAGGTTTCTACAAGCCCTGAAAGCTCTGAAATGTCAATGTTTGGCTCTCCAACGAGCAACGCGCGAATTTTTCGGTTTTCTTCTTCTTCAAGATTTATCAAATCCATTGCCCCATTGTAACGGATATTTTGTTTTGTTACAAATTGCAAGAATAGTTGTTTTTAAGTAAAATAAAAAAATAAAAAATTAGGGTATCTCTAATTAGGAAAAGTTTCAAAATGATTGAAGTTTCACATGTTTCTAAGCGCTTCGGCGAGTTCAAGGCTGTCGATGATGTCAGCTTCTCTATTCCGACGGGGCAGATTGTAGGTCTTTTGGGACCAAATGGTGCCGGAAAATCAACCACTATGCGAATGATTACCGGTTTTTTTAAGCCTACTAGCGGTAAAATCGAAATCGATGGGATTAACATCGAGACGGATCCTGTTTCTGCCAAGCAGAAAATCGGCTATATGCCAGAATCAGCTCCTCTTTATGCCGACATGATTGTCGAGGAATATCTTCGCTATGTCGCGTTGATGCAGAATCAGAATGCGGACGAAAAAATCCCCAAACTCTGTGATGAGTGCGGTTTAAAAGAAGTCATGCACAAAAACATCGCTGAGCTTTCACGAGGCTACAAGCAGCGAGTAGGGCTTGCCCATGCCCTTATGAATGACCCTGAAATACTGATTCTTGACGAGCCTACCAGCGGTCTTGACCCGAACCAAATCGAGGATGTCCGCTCTTTGATACGGGAAATCGGAAAAACCCGTACAGTTATTATCTCCACCCACATTTTGAGCGAAGTCGAAATGCTCTGCGGCCGCGTAATCATCATCTCAAAAGGCAAAGTCGTAGCCGACAGTCCGACAAGCGAGCTTCGTGAGCGGTACGGACACAGTGAGACAGTCTTTATTCAGCTTGACGGAGCGGGCGAGGAAGAGGCGAAAAATGCCGTTTCTTCCATAGCTGATGTCGATTCCTGCACCGTGACGAACGGAGACAAAATCGAGACGGCTCCCAACGCTCTTTCACTTTTGGTAAGCGCAAAGGACGGTAAGGAAATCCGCCCAGAGCTGTTTAAGTTATGTGCCGAAAAAAACTGGACAATCTACGAGCTTGCCGTAAGAAAGAACAGTCTGGAAGATATTTTCCATGGCCTGACGATAGATAATGCATAAATTCGGAATGCGGAATTTGGAATTAAAAATAAGGGAGTAAAACAATGAATAATAAAAGGAATCCTGCGTTTACGATTTTTCACCGTGAACTCAGGGCTTATTTTACAAGTCCTATTGCTTACATCGTTACGGGACTTTTTCTTTTGGCTTCGGGATTTTTGTTCTTCAACACATTTTTCCTGAATAATCGGGCTGAGCTCAGGCAGTTTTTCGGTCTTTTACCTATTGTGCTTTCGTTCTTTATTCCGGCTCTCACAATGCGTCTTCTGGCGGAAGAAAAACGAAGCGGCTCCTACGAGACTCTTCTCACCCTTCCTGTGACGGAGACACAAATCGTCTGCGGAAAATTTTTGGCATCCTTTGCGGCAGGAGGGACCATGCTTCTTCCCACGCTTTTTTATGCCATTACCTGCTTTATTTTCGGAAAACCGGACGCAGGCCCGATGATTGGCGGCTACTTGGGCGCTCTTTTCCTTATTGCCTCATTCAGCGCAATCGGTCTTTTCGCCTCAAGCCTTACCAAAAATCAGATTATCGCCTTCTTCATTGCTTTCGCAATCTGCATCGTCTTCACATTGATTTCTAGCTTTCTGATTTTCATGCCGGCAAGCGTCGTCGCTTTCTTTGACTTCTTCTCGGCTTACTCACACTTCGAGTCAATTTCCCGGGGAATCATCGACTTGCGTGATTTGCTTTACTTTATTTCCCTTACGGCACTCTTTTTTGTTCTGACCGTTGAATCTTTAAAATCAACAGGGGAGGCTCGCTAATTCTTATGAAAAAATTTATCAACTATCTAAAAAGCCCGAAGAGTGATTTCTTTTTGTTCATTCTTCTTTTGATTTTTGCGAATCTTGTGGTTTCAAAAGCATATTTTAGAATTGACCTCACTGAGCCGAAATCTTACTCTCTTTCTCATGGCAGTGAGCAGGTCGTAAAAACTCTGGAAGAGCCTCTTAATGTGAAGGTTTTCTTCTCTGACAATTTGAACGCACCATATTCAAGCGTTTACCAGTACATCAAGGATATTCTCGTTGAATACAAGTCAGCTGCAAACAATAATTTTTCTTATGAATTCGTTGATATGAAAAAGGCCGAGAATGAAAAAATTGCCCGAAATTACGGTTTAAGTCAGATTCAGATTCAAGAGCTTAAAAACAATGAGGTCGGAGTGAAGCAAGTCTGGATGGGCTTGGTTTTAATTTATGCCGACAGAATCGAAGCCCTGGACTCTCTGACTGACACGAGTGGCCTTGAATACAGAATTACGACGACAATCTCAAATATGGTCTCAACGACGAGTGCTTTGGCAGGTCTTTCAGGCGATGTAAAGCTTACGCTCTATTCAACTAAAAAGCTTTCTGATTTTAAAATCATCGGTTTTAATCAGATGGAGGACGAAATCAGAAAGGCTTACAGCGAGGTAAACAAAAAGAACAAGAACCGAATTTCTTTTGCTTCAATAGAGCCGAATGAGAGCGAAATTCCTTCTCTCGTTGAAAAATACGGAATCCAAAGCTTGAACTGGAATGACCCAAAATTAGGCCAGGGAACTGGCGTAATCGGTCTTGTCCTTGAATACGGCGAAAAGGTGAGCGTTTTTCCTCTTAAAATGACCAGGGACTTTTTCGGCAGAAATATGATTACGGGGCTTGATAACCTTGAGTCTCAGCTTGAAGAAAGCCTGAAATCTATCGTCTCAAAATCGCAGGAAATCGGTTATATCACAGGTCACGGGGAGCTTGAGCTTACGGAAATGTCGCAGTACGGACAGTCGGGCGAGTCTGTTCTTTCAAAGCTCCTTTCTGACCGCTACACGCTTAAAGAAATCAAACTTTCTGAAGAAGATATTCCTCAGAAATATACAAGCGTCATTATTGACGGCCCGAAATCTTCTTTTACGGACGAGGAACTTTACAAAATCGACCAGTATGTCTTGAAGGGCGGAAACCTCCTCGTTTTTCTCGACCCCTTTGAAGAAAAAATTCCTCAGGGGCAGATGGCTTACTATCAGCAGCCGACTTACGAGCCCGTAAACACAGGCCTTGAAAAAAATCTTGAAAAATTCGGAATCAAAGTCGAGAAAAAATATGTCTATGATACGGCTTGCTTTACTCAGACTGACCGGCAGTACGGAAAAATGAACTTCTATGTCGCCCCGATGATGCAGAAAAACACTCTCGACCAGAAAAATCCAATCACGAAGAACTTGGGCTATGTCATTTTCTTCCAGAACGGTCCAATCGATGTGAGCGGGGCTAAGGACTTAAGCGATGCCAAAGTGACAGTCCTTGCAAAATCTTCAAAGGAATCTTGGACGGTTGACTCGAATATCAGTGCAGACCCGCGATTTATTTCAGTTCCAAGCGACAAGTCAACGATGAAAAGCGAGAATCTTGCGGTTTTAGTCGAAGGAAAATTCTCTTCAGCCTTTAGCGAAAAACCGAAATCTGAAAAGAATGAAAGCGGAACTTCAAAATCTGAAGGCGGCGAAGCAGAAATTTCTTCCAGCGAGCATATTTCAAAATCAATCCAGAACTCAAAAATCATCGTGGTTGGAAGCTCGGTTTTGGGCGGCGGAAAAATCCCGCTCTTTAACAATGCGCAGCTTTTGGATTCAGAAGGAAATCAGCCGGTCTCAATGTTTGTGAGAAACGCAGTCGATTACTTAAACGGTGAGGAAGACCTTTGCACGATGCGCACGAAAGGTCTCTCTCTTAACACTCTCACCGTAAAAAGCACGGCAGCTTCAAATGTGGCAAAATATTTCAACGAAATAGGGCTTGTCGTAATCGTAGCCTTGTGTGGACTTGCAGTTCTCCTGAAAATCAAGGCAAAAAAACGAGCAATTAGAGAGCGATATAACCCGAATGACGAGAGAATTTCCAAATAAAATTAAAATGGAGATAAAAAATGAGCAATAAAAATTTAAACCTTCGAAAGCTGATACTCTCTGCCTGTGTGGTACTTTTGGCTTTGATTTACATTGTGCAGCTTGTTTCCGGAAGCCGCTCTTCTGTCAAGGATTTTGTGATTGACAAGACCTTTGACACAATCGAGATTTCGTCTAGCGAAAACGGAGCCCTTACCTTAAAGCGATACGGAGATTTCTGGAAGGTAAACGACGAGGAAGCTGACAGCGCAAAGGCAAAAACAATTTCTGACGCTGCCCGCTCGCTTCACACATTGAGCGCCGTTTCAAAATCTGCTAGCGATGACACCTTGGAACGATACGGACTTACTGACGGACAGAAAATCACCGTAAAGGTGAGCGATAACGGAAAGGAATATCTTTCGTTTGAAGTCGGAAAGGATGCTGCGGGCGGTCAGCAGAACTACATCCGCGTGAACGGAAAAAGCGAAATCTATCTTGCAAGCGGAGCTTTAAGACAGCGCTTTTCCGTAAAGGCAGACGAGCTTAAAAAGCCGAAGGAAGAGACGAAGGCAGAGGAAGCCGCGCCGGAAAACGCTGGCGATGACAGCTCTTCTCTGACATCTTCACTTTAAATTTAAATTGCGTTATTATAACTAAACTATTTTTCTAAAAGAGGCTAACAAAAAATGGCAAAAGACATTTATGACACATTCCGTGACATCGGTATCATTCCTGTTGTCGCAATTGAAGACGCTTCAAAGGCAGCTGATTTGGCACACGCTCTCGTTAAGGGCGGTCTTCCAGCTAGCGAGGTAACTTTCCGTACTGCATGTGCGGCTGAGGCTATCGAGGCTATGATCAAGGCTGAGCCTGACATGCTCGTTGGCGCTGGTACTGTTCTCAATGTTGAGCAGGCAGAAAAGGCTGTTAAGGCCGGAGCAAAATTCATCGTCAGTCCAGGATACAATCCAGATGTCGTTGACTGGTGTATCAAAAACAATGTTCCAACTATGCCTGGTATCTCTAATCCTTCAGAAATCACTGCTTGTATCAACAAGGGTGTCACACACTTGAAGCTTTTCCCTGCTGAGCGCAAGGGCGGATACAAAATCATCGATGACTTCGGCGGTCCTTTCCCACAGTGTACATTCATGCCAACTGGTGGCGTTACAACTGAGAATGTTGGCGAATATGCAAAACGCAAGAACATCCTCTGCATGGGCGGTACTTGGATGGTTAAAAAGCCACTCATCGAAGGTTGCAAATGGGACGAAATCACCCAGATTTGTAAAGACGCTGTAAAAGCAATGCACAACTTCCACATCGATCACTGGGGAATCAACGCTAAGAACCCTGACGACGCTGCAAAAATCGCTGAAGGCTTCGATCCATTCGGATTCGCTGCAAAAGTCGGCAATTCTTCAATCTTCGCTTCTGACCAAATTGAAATCATGAAGCAGGACGGTCGCGGAACTCACGGTCACATCTCTGTAGTCTGCAACAATGTTGAGCGCGCTTTGGCTTACCTTGAGAAATTCGGATTCAAACCTGTTGCCGGAACTGAAAAATGGACTGGCAAAGAGAACGCTTCTCCACTCAAGGTCGTTTACCTTGACAAAGAAGTCGGCGGATTTGCAATCCACTTGAAGAGAGCGTAATTTAGACGCGGATACACGCAGATGAACGCAGATAGATGTTCGTCTGCGAAAAAAAATAACCTCAGTCATGCTGTTTGTGACTGAGGTTATTTTTTTGTTGTTTGCTTACTACCATAAAAGGTTAATAAAATTATTTACGACAGGATATTTTAAGTGTATTATATATTAAAAATAACCTATAAGGTTTAAAAAAGGAGTTTATATGAAAAATATTAAAAAAGTTATTTTTCTGTTTATGGCTTTCCTTTCGTTGGGAATGTTTTTTGCCTGCTCGGACAGCGGGGATGACGGCGACGGAGAGACTTTGGTGACGAAATATTCGACTTTGATGACTGCTGATACCGATGGAAATTATCGTGTATATGTTTATAATTGCGTGGAAGCAGGGGAGAACACTTATACTGTTCGTTCTGAGGAAATTCATTATTTTTCTTCCAGTACTTACGAAGGGAAAACTGCGGCTGAGCTTGTAGCCATTGTAAAAAATAAAACAGTAAATCCATCAGATTCGAAAACAGGAACACAATCAACAGATAAAACAGAAAGTTCTACGAATAATACGACAGGAGTGAAGACAACTTATAACATTCCTGCTGGTATAACTGTTAAAAAATTTTTGTATTCATAAAAAGCGTTAGGGGGTGTAGCCGCGGCTGTGCCGTTCCGAAATGAAGGAGCGAAGCGACTGAATGAAGAAATGAAGCGATAGCGGAACGGCGGAAGACCCGACCCGCCGAAGGCGGGGAACGCCCATTTTCTATTTCTTTACCGAAGGCAAATGTTTAGATATCCCCTGAATATTTCCCCTACTTGATTTTTATTGCGATTTTTAAGAAAATTACAATAATTAAAAATTTGGGAAAAAAATGGACACAAATGCTTTGACGCTCCCATATCTTGAAACTTTGTCTTCGGCAGATTTAATCTCGCTTGCGGACGACTATGGGATTGACATACCGGACAATTTAAGCAGACGATTCATTATCGCCGAGCTTCTTGATGTTGCAGAAGAATTAAATCAGGAAAAACAAAAATCTGAGCTAAAAATTCTTGATGATGACGAGAACGAATTGGATATGGAGGACTCTGCTCTTCCACTTTCCTTCAACGAAACGAAGATTTCCGTTATTTTCAGAAATCCTGTCTGGGCTTTCGTGTATTGGGACATAAGCGCCGAGGCTCTGAAAAAGCTTTCTTCATCTTCAAGACTAAAAAATCTTTGCCTTCGCATTTCATATTTCAGCGATTTTGAATCCGTTCAGCCCGTAAAATTTTTTGACATGAATGTCTCTATTGAAGACCGAGAGCAATATATTCTTCTCGAAACCGACCAAAAATATTTCCGTGTCGATTTAGTCGCGAATTTTGGAGAAGGGCAGACGGACGCTCTCACTTATTCTGAGCGGCTTGAAGTTCCCTCATCACCGAAAATTTTAGAGAATGCTCTTCCCGGAAGCGAAATTGAAATTCCCAGAATCTTAGAGCTTTCTGGCTTAAAAAAGCTTTTAAAATCTCACTACGAAAAATACAGGCAGTCGTTCGAAAAATAGTTTTAAAAATAGAGGATAAGAAATAAAATGTCAAAAAATCTGATTTTAACTATCGTAGCTCATCAGGGGTACATCAGACACAAGGATGAACGGGATTATGCGCTTCAAAATGACATTCTCTTCGGGGCAATTTCACAGACTTATCTTCCACTTCTGAATCTTTTTCATAAACTCGAAAAAGAGGGCGTTGATTTTCATCTCGCGATGGTTTTCTCTCCGGCTCTTTGTTCGCTTCTTGACGATGAAATCATAAAAGAACAGTATGTTCACTGGCTTGAAAAAAGAATTTCTCTTGGCGAAAAGGAAATCGGTCGTCTTCTCGGGGACGAAAAGCTTTTAAAAAATGCCGAGGAATGTCTTGGCAAAGCAAAAAAAGATTTAAATGATTTTGTGAATGTTTATTCTTCAAATCTTTTAAAAGAATTCGCTTATTTTGCTTCAAAAGGAAATCTTGAGCTTTTAGCAACCAGCGGAACTTATGCTTTCCTTCCTCATTACGGCGACATGACTGAGATTTTAAATGCTCAGGTAGAAATCGGACTTTACTCACACCGTCATTATTTCGGCTCGAATCCTGACGGTTTTTTCCTGCCTTTTATGGGCTACACTCCGGGAATCGAAAAAATCTTGCGTTCTTATGGCTTCAGGTACACAATCGTTGATATTCGCTCAATGCTCTTTAGCGAAACTGTTCCGAAAGACGGAATCTTTTATCCCGTCCGCTGCGATTTGGATTGTGAGAACGCTCTGAGCCACATGTCGATGGCCCTTTTCGCTCAGGACTCGGACACGCCTGAGGATATTTTGGGACACGAGGGAAACGGCGGTTTTATATCAAACTCAGTATACAAAAATCAGGAGAAGGACATTGCCTTTGAGCTTCCGACGGAAAGACTCGTGGACTCTTCTTTCATCGAATCGGATGAGGCGCGAATTCCGTCTTATTTCAGATATTGGTCAAAGGCGGATGACGGAAACGCGCTTTATGACTCAGGCTTGGCAAAAGAACAGGCTAAGGCCGATGCATTGGAGTTCTTCTCTTCAAAAAAAGCGAAGCTTGATGAGGCTCAAAATCTTATGGACGGAAAATCTCCTTCGCTTTTATGCGTAATGGATGCGAGAACTTTCGGTCAGACTTGGGCCGAGGGCGTTGACTTTTTGGAAAATGTTATCCGTGAAAGCGCGAAGTCAGATGTTTCTCTTTCTCTTCCTGCCTCTCTTTTGGGAAATCTTTTTTCTCTTCAAAAAATCAAGCCTTATTCAGGGGTGGCTCAGGGAAACAGCTATGGCGAGGATTTGCTTGACAGCACTAACGGCTGGATGATTCGCTATACAAGAAAAATGTGCGAGAGAATGGTCGATTTGTCAGACAGATTTCCGAATGAGACAGGCTTAAAGGTTCGTCTTTTAAATCTTGGAGCCCGCGAGCTTATGCTCAGCCAGAGCGGTGAATGGGCAATGATGATTCACGACGGAATTTTCCCTGAGTATGCCGAGAAACGCTTTAAGGAAGCGATAAAGGCCTTTATGATTGTTTTTGATGCCTTGGGCTCAAACACAGTCAGCACTGAATGGCTTACCAGGCTTGAAAGTGAGCACACGATTTTCCCCTGGATGAATTTCAGGATGTTCTGCCCGAAAAAGTAAAAAAAAATCTGAAAAAGCACGCTAATCTTTCAAATTTAATCTCTTGACAATTTGCGCAATCGGTTGCACAATATATTTATGAGTGGTCGCTTGCATAATACTAATTTTACGATGGACGATATAGCCTCAGAACTCGGACTTTCAAAAAGTACTGTCTCGCGGGCCTTGTCGGACTCTGGAAGAATTAGTGAGGAAACGAAAAAAAAAGTTCAGGATTTCGCAAAAAAGCATGGCTTCAAGCCGAATCTTGTGGCAAAGGCTTTGGCTGGTCAAAAAACTCTGAATATTGCGGCTGTCATGCCCTTTGAGGCGAATGTCACTCAGATGATGTTCTTCCACGAGTGTCTTTCAGGCATTGTGGGGCGGGCTGCAAAGGACGGATACTCTGTCCTTATCTGCATGACCGAAAGCAAAGATAACGAAATCCTGGAAAGTGTCCTTATAAACAAAAAGGTCGATTCTGTCGTTCTGACTCAGCTTAAGCACAACGACAAGAATGTTGAGCTTTTAAAAAAATATTCAGTTCCCTTTGTGGTAATCGGCTCTGGAGCCGGTGAAGATGTCGTTCATGTCGATTCCCGGATGAAAGAAAATTGCGCTGAGTTTACGCGCCTGTGTCTTAATAATTTAAAAGTTGGCAGTCATGTTCTTTTTGTCTGCGGTTCTCTCGATGTTGAGGCGAATAATAACCGCCTTTCAGGCTTTTTAAGCGGAATGGAGGACTCATCCTCTGATTTTCAGTATGCAATATGTACCGAGGCGAGCGATTTTGAAGATGAAATTTCCCTCAAAAGCTGGAATATGATTTTGTGCTCGGATGATGTCGTCTGTATGCAGATTCTTGAAATCTTAAACAATAAAAAAATTGCGGTCGGAAAGGACTTAAAGATAGCTTCTTTTCACGACAGTGTTTTGCTTGAAGGTCATTCGCCGAGTATCAGTGCTCTTAAGGTTGATGCCTCATCTCTCGGCGAAAAAGCTGCGGAATTGTCTCTTGCTTTGGCAAGTGGCAAAGAATGTGAAAAATTGAACTATGTGGACTGTGCGTTTATGCTACGGGAATCCACGGAGTAAAATTAGGAGAATAATATGAAAAAATGTCTTAAGCTTGGGCTTTTTGCTTTGTCGTCACTGCTTCTTTTTTCTTGTAACGAAAAAAAATCTTCTGGCAGCGGAAAAATCACCCTTACGGTTTGGGAGTCCACGAACGGACCGGATGAGTTCATAAAAAGGGCGGGGGAGATTTTCAGCGAAACTCATCCTGATATCACGATAAAATTCCAGAATGTAGAGCTTGGGGATGCGACAGGGCAGATTGCTCTTGACGGTCCTGCTGGAAAAGGCGCTGATATTTTCGCGGCTCCTCATGACCGTCTCGGTTCCCTTGTTTCTGGCGGACATGTTCTTCCGACTAATAATGCGGAGTCTGTAAAGGCCCGTTCCCTTGCTTCCTGCTCGAAGGCTCTTACTTATGACGGAACGATGTACGGCTATCCTGTATCTGCTGAAACTTACGCTCTTTTTTATAACAAAGCCCTTATCAGCGAAAACGAAGTTCCTGCAAGCTGGGAAGATTTGGCAAAATGGACCAGCGGTTTTAACGCAAAAAATCCTGGAAAATACGGCTTTGTAATGAATGTGGGCGAGGGCTACTACACTGTAATATTCACGACCGCAAACGGAAACCGGCTTTTTGGCGCTGACGGAAAAGACGGCAGGAATTCAAATCTTAACAGTCCTGATGCAATCAAGGGAATGAAATTCTTTCAGAATATGAAAACAATTCTCCCTGTTCCTTCAAGCGATCTTGATACTGCGACTGTTGACGGAGCCTTCCAGAGCGGAAGGGCGGCTCTTCACATCACGGGGCTTTGGAATGTCGTTCCTTTTGAAAAGGCTGGAATCGATTTCGGTGTCGCTCCTCTTCCAAGCCTGCCCGGAGACTCGACTCCTTCTGCTTCCTTCAGCGGTACCCGTGCTATGTTTGTCTCTGCCTATACAGACCAGCCTGCCGAAGCGAATGAATTCGCTGAATTCCTTATGAGCGATGAAATGCAGCGTCTTCGTTTTGAAATTACAGGCGCTCTTCCTTCAATAGACATTCCCCTTGAAAGTAAATATGCAAAGGGCTTCTTAAAGCAGCTTGAGTTTGCTTTCCCGATGCCTACCGTTCCTGAAATGACAATGTTCTGGGAAGCGATGAACAATGCGAGCAAGAACATCTGGGACGGTTCTGATGTAAAAGCGGAGCTTGATGCCTGCAATAATGCGATGGTTAGTAAGTAAGGTGTTGTCAATGGAACTTAAACGAGACAAATCAGACTACAAAAAAGTGACTCTTATAGCCTCCTGTTTTATGGGAGCCAGTCACCTCTTTTTTCTGAAAGATTATGTTAAGGGCGTGTTTTTCGCTCTCTGCGAGCTGGTCTTTCTTGCTTTTATTCCTTTTATCACAAAAAAAATCGCAGGTCTTATTACTCTTGGAAGTCCGCACCCTGAACTTCCGATAAAAATGCGTGACAACTCAATTTTCATGCTCATTGACGGAATATTGATTTTATCCCTCGTTGCGATTTTTGTGATTGTCTATGTTTTAAGCGTAAAAAGTGCGCAGTCTGGCTACAAGGAATACTGCAGGACCGGACGATTTAAGAGTCAGAAGGAGCTTTTTGACTCAACGATGGGAAAATCCTTCCCGATTTTCGGCTTGGCTCCAGCCTTCGTTATGATTCTTATTTTTGTCGTTGTCCCTCTCGTTTTCAGCGTTCTTGTGGCTTTTACGAACTACTCAGACCCGAGCCACATTCCTCCGAACAACACGGTTGACTGGGTAGGCTTTCAGAATTTCGTCGAATTGCTGGGAGGTCAAAATACCTGGTCAGTCGGCTTTTTGCGTGTGGCTGTCTGGACTTTAGTCTGGGCCGTTCTTGCCACATTCACCTGCTACTTCGGCGGACTTATCGTCGCGGTCTGGCTTAAGGAAATCAATTTTCATATTTCTCCGCTTTTCAGGTTTATCTTTATTTTGCCTTACGCAGTTCCTTCTGTCGTTTCAATGCTGGTCTGGAAAAATCTCTTGAACGGCTCGTTCGGAATTGTAAACAGAACCTTAATGTCAATCGGTCTTATAAGCCAGCCGGTTCCCTGGCTCGGAACTCCGATTATGGCCCAGTTTACCTGTGTTCTCATAAATCTTTGGGCCGGTTTCGGCTACTTTATGCTTCTTTCGATGGGTACAATGACGGCAATCAGCGAGGATATGAACGAGGCGGCGAAAATTGACGGTGCCAACAGAAGGCAGATTTTCTCAAAAATTACGCTTCCTCTCGTCTTGTATCAGACTCTGCCCCTGATTATCATGAGCTTTGCCCACAATGTGAACAATTTCGGAGCTATTTACTTCCTTACAAACGGCGCTCCGACAGTCGCCGACTCAACGACTACAATGGCCGGCGGAACTGATATTCTAGTCACTTGGATTTACAAACTTACAATCACTCTCATGAAGTACAACTATGCTTCTGTTATTGCCGTGATGATTTTCATAGTCTTGGCACCCTTTGCAATCTGGCAGTTCAGGCAGACAAAAGCTTACAAGGAAGGTTCAGTATGATAAAAAATATTAGCGGTCAAAGAATCACGGACAGCATCACCAGAGGAGCGATTTACTGTATTTTTATTTTGATTTCATTTTTCGTAATTTATCCTCTCGTTTATGTCATAAGCGGCTCCTTTGCTCCAGGAAACTCAATCGCAAGCCTTAACATCGTGCCTTTTAGGGACGGCTTTACGCTTGTGCATTTTGCAGATTTATTCACAAAAACAGATTATGGCCGCTGGTTTTTGAACACTCTCATAATTTCAGTCGAAACCTGTGCGGCTACAGTCGTGATTTCTTCTCTTTCGGCTTATGTTTTTTCCCGCTTTAACTTCAGATTTAAAAAATCATTTTTGATTAGCCTTTTGATTTTGCAGATTTTTCCGTCCTTTGTCGGAATGATTGCGATTTATGTAATTCTTCTCCGTGTCGGAGGCTTAGACACTCTTTGGGGACTGGTTTTAGTCTACACGGCGGGAAACATTCCTTACAACGCCTGGATGGTCAAAAATTATATGGATACTGTCTCAAAAAGCCTTGACGAGGCGGCCCGCATTGACGGAGCCAGCCATTTTCGGGTCTTCTGGCAAATCATTATGCCAATTGCCCGCCCGATTATCATATTTCTGGCAATAACGAGTTTTACGGCTCCGTGGATGGACTTCATTTTTCCTAAAATGGTTCTTCGCAGCACGGAAAATCAGACCTTGGCGCTGGGGCTTTTCGGTTTCGTTTCGGACAAAAAAAATGAGTTCACGATTTTTGCAGCGGGCAGCCTTCTTGTTTCGATTCCCTTCGTGATTTTCTTTTTGATTACGCAAAAAACACTCATTTCAAGCTTTGGAGGAGCGGCAGTTAAGGAGTAAAGGGAATATAAGGGCCGTTCCGCCCTTTGTGGCGGGGATGCGAAGCCTTGCTGGAAAGGCTAAAAAGCAGGTCGTGAATGTGGTTTTATAAATCCTAAGAATAGTTTTCAATGAAGTCGTCAATTTGTTTGACGACTTTTTGTTTTAAGTCACTTGCCATTTGAATAATTTCATTTTTTTCACTGCTTTTTTGATTATCAGGGCTTTCTAAAAAAAGTTGATATGGAAGCAGATTCAACACATCGATTATTTTCTGAATTACATCAGTAGATGGAAAATTTTTTCCGTTTTCAACGGCATTCAGATAATTTGGACTCAGACCGATTTTCTCTGAAAATGCAAGCTGGGAAAAGCCTGCCTTATTTCTGTAAAACCTTAAATTCTGAATAAAAATCTGCTGGAAATGAGTCATACAAATATTATGACGAAACAGACTGTATTGATATTCAACCTTTTACAGTTAAAATAACTGTAACTCAGTTGATTTAAAACTGAAATTCAGTTACTCTCAATGTAATACAGTTGATTTATTGGAGATAGCATTGACTCAATACGCAATTCTCTGCGGTTCGGCACCGAAAGGCTTCCGCCAGAGAAAAATTGAATACATGTACGATTTTCTCATCAGAGAGACTGGAAAAAGTCAGGAGACAGAGGAGGCTCTTGTCCTTCCCAACGGAGTGAATGAGCTTTTTCTGGAAGGCCTTTTGAATGAGGTCTTTGATAAAGCCGCAGAAGAAGATGATGGCGGGGTAATCTTGTACCTTTGTGCCCAAACTGAATCTGATTTGCACTCCCAGCTGTCAGATTGTGCAATTCCAGATGTGGAAGTGGTACGGCTGGGTGAAAATGAAATCCGAAAGGAAGTGATTGATTACTATGCGGATTTGGCAGAAAAGATGGACATAGACTTTCACGTGGAGTATTCGGTAGATGGGGAATTTGTGAGGGAAGAAGAAATTGGCTATGAAAAAGTGAGCGGAGGCAAGAACTTATGCTGACAGCAAGCGTCGTCCTCTTCAAC
>FLNY01002466.1_pt1 | contig 21315 bp, 17 predicted proteins | sample 1140381 | NCBI WGS metagenome assembly FLNY01 (sample SAMEA3878172, study PRJEB12797) | bioreactor metagenome | biome: Moose rumen | place: Sweden | collected 2011-10
GCCGTCCTTGCCGTCCTTGCCGTCGGTTCCGACAGCCTTCCATTCGGTCTTCACGTCGTTCTTGTACCAGTAACCGTCCGTGCCGATGGTCCAGACGTCGGCATTGGAACCGTTGGTACCATTGGTGCCGTTGGTGCCATCCTTACCGTCCTTACCATCCTTACCGTTGGTGATGGTGTGCGAAGTGCCGTCGCTGAGATTGATCTTGATCCCAGATCCATCGGACAACTTCTCAACACTCGTGATCAGTTTTCCCGCGTTGATGTCGGCCTGAAGGGCGCTGACCTTGTTGTCCAAGGCATTTACCTTGGCGGTGAGGTCTTCAAGCTCTCCCTTGAGGTCCTGGCAGGACACTGCACCTGCAAGGCCGGCTACAATGGCGGCACCTGCGAGGATGAATTTGAAATGCTTGTTCATAATGTTTTAATTAGTTGATAAAATTAGATTGTTGTAATTTTCCTTTTATGATAGAGTTAAGAGGTTAGAGAGTGCTTATTTGCCAAGGAGGCTGATGACGCAGCGGTTCAGGTCGTTCTGGGCGAACGGCTGCTCATTGTCTCCCTTGTAGTCCACCGTGATGCGCTCCGCGGCGACGCCCTTGCCCACCAGGTAGTCCTTCACCTTGTTGGCGCGGCGCTGGGAAAGGTCCATGTTGATTTTCTCGTTGCCCGTCTGAACGTCGGCATAGCCCGTTACCGTGATGGCCACATCCTTGTGGTTACCGAGCCACTTGGCATAGTCGTCCAGCTTGGCTGCTTCGGCCTCCAGGATGACATCTTGGTTAAGCTCGAAGAAGGTGACAATTTTGCTCATGTCCGGTTCCGGTGCAGGGGCGGGTGCCGGTGCGGGAGCGGGCTCCACTACGGGTTCCGGCTTGGGTGCCGGTGCGGGGGCGGGTTCCGGTACGGGTGCCGGGGCAGGGGCGGGCTTCTCCTTGCGGGTGTAGGTTTTGCCGAAGGCGAGCTTGAGGCCGGCCAGGGCATTGAACTGGTAGTCCGGGTTGCCTGCCTTCTTGGAGTTGAAGCGGTCGCTGGTGATGTTGTCGTTCACCTCCAGGGTGAGGGCCAGATTGTCCGACAGGCGGATGTCTGCGCCCAGGCCCACGCGGGCAGCGGGAGCAATCATGCCCCGGTGCCACAGGTTTCCGAAATACTCCGAGGGCGTTACGCTCTTCACGTTGAGGGCGCCGTTGTTGAATGCACCGACGGCGGCACCGCCCAGGAAGAAGTACGGCTTGAATGCCCTGTTGTGCTTGTAACCGCCGAACAGGTCGGCCAGGCTTACCGTGAGATCCAGCCCACCCTCCAGGTAATTGAAGGTGTAGCGTTCCACGCCATTGCCGATGGCATGTCCCACGCCCTGGAAGCCGCTGGCCACCAGACGGGCGCCGAGTACCGGGCTGAACTGGTAGCCCAGCGAAAGGGCGGCAGCCGGAGAGAAGAGTGTCAGGTAGTCGACTTCACCGATGGTGTAGCCGTCACCGGCCTGGATTTGTCCATACACGTGAGGATGGAACGTGACATCCGGGTCCGATTTGCTTTCCTGAGCCAGAAGCACCTGCGGAAGCACTGCCACCGCAAGAGCCAGAATCACATGTTTAAAGTTCATATCCAATCTGTTTGATACCTCTTATATATAATAGACCGCCATCAAAAATCCCAAATCTGGGGGTCCCGACTTGAGCCTACGATATATGATAGCGCAAATTTAAGTAGAAAATTCCACCTTTCCAAAAATTTTTGGAAATTTTCTCACCTATTTTTTCTCATAAGATGGCTTTCTTTGCGCTGCAAGAGGGGTTGGACAAAAGGGAAACAGAAAGATTTGGTAATTTGAAGGAAAATGAGTACATTTGCAGACTATTTGTGGGATGGTCCCACAAGATAACTTTTAAACCTCTATTGCATCATGGCAGAATACTTACAGCCAGAGAAAAAGCAGGAGATTTTCGCGAAGTACGGGAAGTCCAATAAGGACACCGGCTCTCCGGAGAGTCAGGTTGCTTTATTTTCCTACCGTATCGCTCACCTTACGGAGCATGTGAAGAAGAACAAGAAAGACGTGGTAACGCGCCGCAGCCTTCTTCGCCTGGTCAGCAAGCGCCGCCAGCTTCTGAATTACCTTCAGAGGGTGGACATTGAGAGATACAGGGCCATCGTGAAGGAGCTGGGGCTCCGCCGATAAGCAAAAGGATAGGAAAAAACGGGGGCAGGGAATCATGCAAGGCATGTTCTCTCCCCCTTTTTTCTGAAAAAAGAGAGGCTGAGAGATTCTTCGCTTCGCTCAGAATGACAGAAGGCTTCGCTCAGAATGACAGAAGGCGACAGAAGACCAAGACGATAAAGACGATAAAAGACGTAACAGAGTAAACCATGAACATTATCCAGAAGAAAATCCAGCTGCCCGACGGCAGAGTGATTGAGATTGAGACCGGGAAACTGGCCAAGCAGGCCGCCGGCTCTGCGGTGGTGAAGATGGGAGGCACCATGCTCCTTGCCACCGTCACCTGCGCAAAAGAAGTGAAAGAGGGAACAGACTTCATGCCCCTCACTGTAGATTACCGCGAGAAATACTATTCGGCAGGCCGCTTCCCGGGCGGCTTCCTCAAGCGGGAGAGCCGTCCCAGCGACTATGAGGTGCTCATCGCCCGCCTGGTAGACCGCCCCATCCGCCCCCTGTGGCCGGACGATTTCCATCTGGAAGTATTTGTGAACGTAATACTTATATCGGCCGAGAAGGACATCCAGCCGGATGCCCTGGCGGGTCTGGCCGCATCGGCCGCCCTGGCCAGCAGCGACCTCCCCTTCGGCGGTCCCGTGAGCGAGGTGCGCGTGTCCCGCATCGACGGAGAGTTCGTCATCAACCCGGGCTTCGAGGCCAACAAGCGGGCCGACCTGGACCTGATGGTGGCCGCCACGGAAGAGAACATCATGATGGTGGAAGGCGAGATGAACGAAGTCTCCGAGCACGACATGCTGGAGGCCATCAAGTTCGCCCACGAGGAAATCAAGCAGCACTGCCGCGTCCAGAAAGAACTCATGAAGGAGCTGGGCACGGACGTGAACAAGCGCGACTACCCGCACGACGAGCAGGACGAGGCCCTGAAGGCCGCCATTCACGAATTCTGCTACCCCAAGTGCTATGCCCTGGCCGGCAGCGCCCGTCCCAAGCACGAGCGGGAAGACGGGTTCGAAGCCATCAAGGCCGAGTTCCTGGCCACCCTCCCGGAGGAAGAGCAGGAAGAGAAGGCCGCCCTGGTGGACCGCTATTACCACGACGTGGAGAAGGAAGCCATGCGCAACCTGGTCCTGGACGAGGGCAAGCGCCTGGACGGCCGCAAGACCAACGAGGTGCGCCCCATCTGGTGCGAGGTGGATTACCTGCCCTGCGCCCACGGCAGCGCCATTTTCACCCGCGGGGAAACCCAGTCGCTGGCCAGCGTCACCCTGGGCACCAAGATGGACATGAAGGAAATGGACGAGGTCCTGATCCAGGACGACCAGCAGTTCGTGCTCCACTACAACTTCCCGCCGTTCGCCACCGGTGAGGCCAAGCCGCAGCGCAGCGTGGGCCGCCGGGAAATCGGCCATGGCAACCTGGCCATGCGCGCCCTGAAGCCCGTGATTCCCACGGCACCGGAATTCCCCTACGCCGTGCGCGTGGTTTCCGATATCCTGGAATCCAACGGTTCCTCTTCCATGGCTTCCGTCTGCGGCGGCTGCCTGGCCCTGATGGATGCGGGCGTGAAGATCAAAAAGCCGGTGGCCGGCGTGGCCATGGGCCTCATTACGGACGCCGTGCACCCCAACGACCGCTATGCCATCCTCACCGACATCCTGGGCGACGAAGACCACCTGGGCGACATGGACTTCAAGGTAACGGGCACCCGCGACGGCATCACCGCCACCCAAATGGACATCAAGGTGGACGGCCTTAGCTACGAAGTGCTGGAGAAGGCGCTGGAGCAGGCCCGTCAGGGACGCCTCCACATCATGGGCGAGATGCTCAAGACCATCTCCGAACCCCGCGAGGACTACAAGCCCTTCGTCCCCCGCATGGTCCAGATCGAGATTCCGGCCGAATTCATCGGCGCGGTCATCGGCAAGGGCGGAGAGACCATCCAGGGCATGCAGAAGGAGTTCGGCACCACCATCACCATCGAGGAAGTGGATGCCGGCAAGGGCGACGGAACCACCAAAGGCGTGGTGGACATCTTCGGCGTGGACAAAGCCGCCATGGATGCCACCCTGCAGCGCATCAAGGACATCTGCGCCGTGCCGGAGGCCGGACAGGTCTATCACGGCAAGGTGGTGAGCATCCTGGAATTCGGCGCTTTCATTGAGATTCTGCCCGGCAAGGAAGGCCTGCTGCATGTGAGCGAGATTGCCTGGACCAAGACCGACAAGGTGGAAGACGTGCTGAAGGTGGGCGACGAGGTGGATGTGAAGCTGCTGGAAATTGATGCCAAGACCGGCAAGATGCGCCTTTCCATGCGCGCCCTCACCGAAAAGCCCGAAGGCTACGTGGAGCCCAAGAGCCGGGAGCGCGGCCCGCGCCGCGAAGGCGGAAACCGCAACGGCGGAGAACGCCGGAACGGCAACGACCGTGGCCCGCGCCGCGAGGGAGGAGACCGCGGATCGCGTCGTGACGACCGCCGTCAGGATAACAAGCCCCGCAAGCCCCGCTTCGAGGAAGAGGAGCCCCGCCAGAACAGCGAGCCCGACGTGTTCTAAACCAAATTGACGCCAATCCCGGGCGCTTCCGAAAGACGGAGGCGCCCTATTCGTTATAATAGGGATTGCTGAGGGTGGTGTTCAGGCCTTCCTGCCGGTCTATGTAGGGCAGGAAACGCCCGCCGAAGAGGTACCGCCCGGCATTGTAGGCGTCGAAATCCGGGGCCGAAGGGTCCAGGGATCCGATTTTTACCAGGCCCAGCGAATGGATGAACTGCCCGCCGCCCAGGTAAAAGCCCACGTGCGAGACGCGGGGATTCTCCCCGTCCCATCGGCCGAAAAAGACCAGGTCCCCCTTCCGGAGCTGCTGCCAGGGGCCGATGCGGTCCCCCATCGGCGCCTGCTGCGAGGCGTCCCTGGGGATGATGATGTCGTGCAGGAAAAGCACCGTGCGCACGAAGCCGCTGCAGTCGAAGCCCTTGGGCGACATGCCGGCCCAGATGTAGGGGAAGCCCAGCATGCTGCGGGCGGTGCTCAGGATGGCGTCGGCGCTGCTGTCCAGGCCTTTGCGCCAGGCTTCCAGCTCCTTGCCGTCGGCTTTGGGGAGATAGCCGGTGCGGCCGTCGGGGAAGGATACTTTCCAGAAGCGGCCTTTGCTGCCCTCCAGGCGGAGGCGGTCGCCGGCCACTACGTCCGAGAGCGTGGCCCCGCTTTTGGAGGGGCGGTCATAGACCAGGCCCGTGAGGGCGGTCACCACTACCTTCGGCGCGGCATTCCAGGCGCTGTAAGCGGCTTTGTCCATGAGCGTGATGGCCTCTTTGTGCACCCAGCCGGTATAGCTGTCCGGCGTCCGGACCTGGGGCCAGAGGTTTTTTTCCGAAAGCTGGAGAATGTGCACAGGCGTTCCCAGCAGGGCCTGGGAGACCATTTCCGCATCGTAATCCGGGGTCTTGCGCATATTGCACACGGAAATATTCACTACGCCGTAGGGCTGGGCCGCGGCCTGGAGCGCCAGGGCCAGGAAGGCCGAAAGAAGGAGCCATCGTTTCATAAGCGCAGGGGTTCTCCGATGCACCCGTTGGGCATCTGGATGTGCAGCATCTCGCAGATGGTGGGGGCGATGTCCACAATCCGGCAAGGCTGGGAAGACTGTCCCGGCTCCACGTGCCACCCCATGAGCACGAAGGGGATGTGGCTGTCGTAGGGGTTCCACTCGCCGTGGGTTGTGCCGATATAATCTTCGCTGTCGGAGGTGTCGATGTACTGGGCCCTGGGAACCAGGTAGATATCCCCGCTGCGGTGGGGATGGTAGCCGTTGACAATCCGTTCGCGGATGAGCGCCGGAACCGTCGAGACGGCCGCCTTCTGGAAATCTACCACATACAGGAAACGGTCGTCGGAGCGGAAAATGTCCATGGCGGCTTCCTTCACTTGCTGAAGGTCCCCTCCCTGCCGGGCAATGAGTTCGTGGTCCAGATAGACCCGGCAGGCGTTGGTGGTTTTGATGAGCTTGCCGGTGAGGCCGGTACGCTCGCACAGCTGCTCATTATACGTACTCCGGTGCCGGCCCATTTCAAGGCCCCCGGCGGGAAGGCTGTTGTCTCGCAGGAAGTTGGGATTGTGGGCGCCGCCATGGTCGGCACTCAGGAAGAACAGATAGCCGTCCTTGCCGTAGCGCTGGTCCAGCAGCGAGAAGAAATGGGCCAGTTCGCTGTCCAGGCGCATGTACACGCTCTTGTTTTCCGGGCCGCGCGTTCCGTAGGCGTGGCCGATGGCATCTGTGCTGGAAACGCTCACGCAGAGCATGTCCGTTACCTCGCCCTCGCCCATGTGTTCGTTCACCAGCGCCGCCTCGGCCATCTTGAAGGTGAGGCTTACACCGTCGTCACTGGTCTTGACGTCCGTGCCGGGCTTGCGGGCGTTCTGCTTGTTGAACTCCTGCACCCAGGCGGGCAGCTCCTTCATGTAGTAGGTGCTTGTTACATAATGGCCGGCCTCGGTATCCCACCAGTAGGCTGCATCGGCGCTGTGGCCGGCAGGCAAGATGGCGGCGCGGTCCTTGAGGGCCACCCCAATTACCTTGGAACGGAAATCGGTGGCCAGCTGCAGCTGGTCCCCCATCGTATAGGACTGCAGGTTGCGGGGCGACATCAGCGCCGCATCGGAGCTGGAACCTACGCCCTGGACCGTCTTGTCAGCGCAGCAGTAGGTGGGGACTCCGTCAATGAGGAAATCGTTGCCGCAGATGCCGTGGATGCCCGGAACCGTGCCGGTATAGATGCTGCTGTGGCCGATGGCGGTTACGGTGGGAACGTAGTTGATCATGAGGTTCTCATAGCTGAAGCCTTCGTCTATCAGGCGTTTGAGGCCTCCCTCGCCAAACTGGTCATAATAATAGTAGAAGTAATCCCAGCGCATCTGGTCAATGACCAGGCCGACGACCACTTTGGGCCGCTGAATCTGTGCCGAAGCGTTAAGGGCGCCCAGCAGCAGGAATGTGGAAACAAACAGGCAGAATCTTTTCATGATGGTATAATGTCTTTTGCAAAGTGTGCCTGCAAAGATAATAAAACATCGGCAATAATCAGAATGGGTAAAGTGAGTGCCGCAAACGATTTTAAAAAAAGATTTGCAAAATCCAGGGAAAGATGCTACATTTGCAATCCCAACAGGGGCGTAGCTCAGCTGGTTTAGAGCGCTTCAGTCACATTGAAGAGGTCATCGGTTCGAATCCGATCGTCCCTACAAACGAAGCTCCAGGTTTTTGCCTGGAGCTTCTTCGTTGTTCTATTCCACGGTGACGGACTTGGCCAGGTTGCGGGGCTGGTCCACATTGCGGCCCTTGTTGGTGGCAATGTAGTAGGCCAGCAGCTGCAGGGGGATGATGGAGACAATGGGCATCAGACATTCGGCCGTAGAGGGCACCTCCAGGCAGTAATCGGCCCGGTGACGGAGCTGGGTGTCCCCCTGGGAGATGACGGCGATGATCTTCCCGCCGCGCGCCTTGATTTCCTCTATGTTGGAGACGGTCTTCTCGTAGGTGTTGTCCAGGGTGGCAATGACCACGGTGGGCATCTCGGCATCGATGAGGGCGATGGGGCCGTGCTTCATTTCGGCGGCCGGAAGCCCTTCGGCATGGATGTAGGAGATTTCCTTGAGCTTGAGCGCGCCCTCCAGGGCGGTGGGGTAGTTGTAGCCCCGGCCCAGGTAGATGAAGTTGTGCGCGTAGGTGAAGATGCCGGCCAGCTTCTCCACGGCCGGAGCGCCTTCCAGGGCTTTCCGGATGGTTTCCGGCAGTTCCAGCAGGGCGCCGGCCACCTGGTGGTAGAAGTCCATGTCGATGGTGCCCCGCAGCTTTCCCACCACCAGCGCCAGCATGGCCATCACGGTTACCTGGCCGGTGAAGGCCTTGGTGGAAGCCACGCCGATTTCCGGCCCCACATGGATGTAGGTGCCCGAATCCGTGGCCCGGGCGATGGAAGATCCGATGACGTTGCAGATGCCATAGACAAAGGCGCCGCTGCGGCGGGCAATTTCCACGGCGGCCAGGGTATCGGCCGTCTCGCCCGACTGCGACACGGCGATGACCACGTCGTCTGGGCGGATGATGGGATTCCGGTAGCGGAATTCCGAGGCGTACTCCACTTCCACGGGGATGCGGCACAGGTTTTCCATCAGGTGCTCGCCGATGAGGGAAGCGTGCCAGGAGGTGCCGCAGGCCACGAAGATGATGCGGCCGGCCTTCAGGAACTTCTCCTGGTTGTCCAGCACGCCGGAGAGGATGATTTCCCGCGTATCCGGGTTCACCCGGCCGCGGATGCAGTCCACGATGGTGTCTGGCTGCTCGTAGATTTCCTTGAGCATGAAATGCGGATAGCCGCCCTTTTCCAGCTGGGAGATGGACATTTCCAGCTTCTGGATGTCCACGTGGGAAGGCTCTCCAAACAAGTTCTTGATTTGCAGCGGTTTCCCTTTCTCTATCACGGCCACCTCCCCGTCGTTCAGGTACACGAACTTCTGGGTGTAGTCAATGATGGAAGCGGCGTCGGAGCTTAGGAAATATTCTCCTTCCCCAATGCCGATGGCCATGGGCGAGCTCTGGCGCGCCGCAATGATGCGGTCTGGGTCCCCCCGCTTCACGATGGCGATGGCATAGGCCCCCACCACCTGCCGCAGGGCCATCCTGACGGCCTCTTCCAGGGTACATTCGTTGGTGTCCTGGATGTATTCAATCAGATTCACCAGCACCTCCGAATCCGTATGGCTGCGGAAGCTGTAGCCGTGGCTGGCGAGCGCATCCTTGAGCACGCGGAAATTCTCGATGATGCCGTTGTGGATAAGGGCCAGCCGGCCGCTTTGGGAGAAATGCGGGTGGGCGTTGGTGTCGTTGGGTTCCCCGTGGGTGGCCCAGCGGGTGTGGCCGATGCCGATGGTGCTGGAGGTGTCTTTCCCTTCCAGGAAATGCTCCAGGTCGTCCACCTTGCCTTTGCATTTGTACAGCTGAATTTGGCCGTCCTGCCCCACGAGGGCGACGCCTGCGCTGTCATAGCCCCTGTACTCCAGCCTATGCAGCCCTTTGATGATGACGGGACACGCCTGGCGTTGTCCCACGTAGCCTACAATTCCACACATAGCCTTCCGCTTCTGTGTGAGGACGCTACGGCGAGCGCCCTTTCACTGTTTGTAACCATAGCAAGTCTAAAAACAAAACCGTAAGGACCGGCACGGCGGCCGCCCTTACAGGCTGCAAAGATAGAAAATAATTTGGAAAAAGAGGCTGTCTTTTTGCTTTTTACTTCAGTTGCCGGTCCAGGAAACGGACGATGGTCTGCTGCTCGCGTTTTCCGCAGTGGTGGCCGCCGTCGAAGAATTCGGTTTCCAGGCCGCCTCCGCCGCTTTCCCGGTAGATGTCCTGCATCGCCCGGAAGGCGGCCTCGGTCTCCCTGTACGGGAACAGGTGGTCCGCTTTGCCGCTCAGGAACAGGAAGGGCTTGGGGCAGAGCCAGCGGGCGATGTCCGGGAAGTCGTATTCCCGCCGCAGCCGGGGAATCATCATGGAATAGTCCGACGCCGACGAAGGCTGGGCCTGGGTGCTTTTGAGCGTCATCCAGCACAGGGCCACACCGGTTTTCACGTCTTGGGAGAAGGCCGCCAGGAGCCAGGCGCGGTGGGCGCCCATGGACCAGCCGAAGCAGCCGATCCGCTCTTCCAGCACGTTGGGAAGCCCTTTCAGCAGGCGGGCGGCCGCGGCGTCTTCGTTCAGGGTTTGCTCGGCCCAGATCCTGTTTTTCAGTTGCAGGCTGTCGTAAACGGCCCGCTGGCCCTCGTAAACCTCCTGCTTCAGCTTTTTACTGCCGGCTGCGGCTTCCCCGCCGAACTGCATCCGGCTCCATTCCTGGCATTTCTCCGTGCTTCTGGATCCCCAGTACAGCGCGTCCGGAACAAGGACCACATAGCCCAGGGCGGCCAGGCTGTCGGCAAAATACACCCCGTCAAAACCGTCCTGTACCCATTGCCGGGCCGATGCCCGGATGTGCCCGGGGGCGCAGGCCAGGGGACGGACCAGCTTTTCCTTTCCTATGTCGAAGCGGGCGCCATGGTCGTGCAGGAGCACCAGGCCGGGGTGTTTTTCCCCGTCGGAGGGGGAGAGCAGATAGGCCTGCACCCGCTCTTCCCCGAAGGTGCGGTATTCCACCAGCTGGCATACGTAACCGTCCCGCTGCTCGGCAGAGAGGACCCGGGTCTGAGGATCCTGGGCCGGCCAGAGCTTCAGCGGGAGCAGGGCCAGAATGAGTGCAAGGACTTGGAACATAGTGCAAAGATACCGTTTTTTTGCATTCTCACTGTATTTTTGTATATTTGAAGCCCGAAAACAAGTAATTATTTGAACAATGGGAACCATCATTTACATCGCAGGTGTCGTCCTGTCCGTCCTGGCTGTCCTTGACATTCTCAAGAAGCCCATTTCCCCCGTCGGCAAAATCATTACTGCCGTTCTGGTTCTTGCAACCAGCTGGATTGGCCTCCTGGTATATTATCTCTACGCGAAAGACCACCTTACCGAGTGGTTCAAGTAGCGGGTTCTTGCAGAGTCAAATTTATTTTGTAACTTTGCATCCCCAATCCGGTGAGTTGTCCGAGTGGTTGAAGGAGCCTGCCTCGAAAACAGGTGTACGTGTGAGCGTACCGGGGGTTCGAATCCCTCACTCACCGCTGCTCCAAGCGGTCGCCGCGGCCGAAACCGCATACCTCTTCTGAAGGTTACGTTTTCGGCTTTTTTCGTGCCCTTTTCATGCCCGCACTAAGCCGCCCTGTCGCAGGTCAGTGAAGAAAGTGTCGCAGGTCAGTGAAGAAAGTGTCGCAGGTCAGTGAAGAAAGTGTCGCAGGTCAGCGAAGAAAGTGTCGCAGGTCAGCGAAGAAAGTGTCGCAGGTCTGCATTTTTGGTGTGACCTGCGACGGGAATCGGCCGCTCAGTGGATATAACGTCGCAGGTCGGCAAAAAAACGAGGACCTGCGACGTTTCAGATCCAGACCTGCAACGTTTCGGTGTGTGACCTGCGACATCTCAGAGTAATTGTCCCAGAGTTGGGGACAGGGCGTGTTTGCCTTCAATAAAAAGAGACTGACCTAAGTCATTTTGACTTTTTGGCCAGCCTCTCGTTTGCGGAGGCGGAGGGATTCGAACCCCCGGAACGTTGCCGTTCAACAGTTTTCAAGACTGCCGCCATCGACCACTCGGCCACACCTCCGGGACGCAGTGCAAAGATACCGTTTTTTTGCGGAATATCACATGCTATTTTTCAAGAACCGTTTACATGTGCGCAATAAAAGACACATCGGCCGAAACCTACGACAAAGCCGGGAATAGGCCTATTCCTTTGCAAAAAACTTCCAGTGGAACAGAATCAGGTAAATGGCGCCGACGGTAACGCAACTGTCGGCAAAATTGAATACCGGCTCGAAGAAGATGTGTCCGCCCAATCCGGGCACCCACTGCGGCCAGGTCCAAAGCGGGAAATAGAACATGTCTACCACCCGGCCCTGCATGAAGGGCGCATAGCTGCCCAGCGTGGCCACCGCATCCACCGTGGATTCGCTGAAGATGAGGCCATAGAACAGGCAGTCCAGAATGTTGCCGAAGGCACCGGCCGTGATGAGCGTAAGCCCCACCAGCACACCGGCGGGAACGGGCTTTTCCCGTTTGAGCAGGGACGAAATCCACCAGCAGAGCACGCCGAAAAGGACCATCCGGAAAAACGTAAGGGCATATTTCCCCACTATACCGCCGAAGGACAGGCCGAAGGCCATGCCCTTGTTCTCTACAAACAGCAGCTGGAACCAGCTGCCCAGCACGGGGATGCTCTCTCCCAGGGTCATGTTGGTCTTGACCAGGACTTTGACGACCTGGTCTATGACCACCAAAAGAATGCCCAGAAGGAGCAGGGACTTGCCTCTGTTATGCTTCATAGAGATTCTTCGAGATTCTTCGAGATTCTTCGCTTCGCTCAGAATGACAAATGGGCCGGGGAGCGCGGGTTACTTGCGGCCGGTCTTTTCCAGGATGGCCTTGCCTTCCACCGTGGTGGTGGCGTGGGGGACCAGGCGCAGGCGCTCCTTGGGAATGAGCTTGCCGGTGACGCGGCAGATGCCGTAGGTCTTGTTTTCTATACGGGCAAGGGCTGCCTCCAGGTTCTGGATGAACTTGTACTGACGCTGGGCCAGGGCGCCGGCCTCTTCCTTGGAAAGCTGGAAAGCGCCGTCGTCCTCTACCGTCTTGAAGGTGGGAGCCGTGTCCAGGATATCGTTTCCGCCAGCGTGCGTGACAACCTCACGCAAGGTTGCGTATTCCGCACGGGCCTTGTCCAGCATCTCGTTGATAATGGCGCGGAACTCTTCCAGTTCCTCGTCAGAATAGCGGGTTTTGGTGTTCTCTTCCATATCTGAAAAAGTTTGAGTTAGCGTTTCACTGTTATTTTGACGGTCCCTTCCATCCATTCCACCTCTGCTGCATCGGCAGGCGCCTTTTCAAAGGGCTCCAGGCCGATGGTAAGGGACAGGGTCTGTGCTTTCACATAGTCGGCAAAGACGGAGAGGGAATCGGCCAGGGCCGGGTCTGCGGCATATACGCAGGTGTGGATGCGGTCCGTGACCTGGAAGCCCGATCCCTTGCGCAGGTTCTGGATGCGGTTCACCAGCTCCCGGGCCAGGCCTTCGCGGCGCAGCTCCGGCGTCACCTCCACGTCCAGCGCCACGGTGAGCGAGCCTTCCGAGGCCACCTGCCAGCCGGCCACGTCTTCCGATGAAATGGCATAGTCCCCGGGGCTCAGGACCACATTCCCGCCCGGCAGGGGCAGTGTATAGGGCTCTCCGGCGGTTTCGGCCTTTTGGATGGCGGCTATCACGGGCTGCTCCAGCGCGGCGAAGGCCGCGGCAATTTCCTTCATGCGGGCCCCGTAGGTCTTGCCCAGCACCTTGAAGTTGGGCTTGATGCGCAGGGTCATGATGCCGCTGGTGTCTTCCACGAACGCCATCTCCTTCACGTTCACTTCCGGCAGCACGATGTCCCTGACCGCCTCCAGCGCCGTGCGCACCCGTTCCGAGATGACGGGGATCATGACCCGCTGCAGCGGCTGCCGGACCGGGATGTTCACCTTCTTGCGGATGCCCAGGATAAGGGACGTGGCCTGCTGGGCCAGCGCCATGCGCTCTTCCAGGGCCGGATCCATTTCCTTTTCGCAGGCCGACGGCATGAGGGTGAAGTGTACAGATTCTTCGCTGCGCTCAGAATGACAGGTTAAATCCAGGTACAGCCGGTCCATGTAGAACGGGGCGATGGGGGCGCCCAGCACGGCCACGGTGCAGAGCACCCGGTACAGCGTGCTGTAGGCCGCCTGCTTGTCCGGGGTCATTTCCCCGGCCCAGAAACGGGCCCGGTTCAGGCGCACGTACCAGTTGGAGACGTCGTCGCACACAAAGGCCTCCAGGATGCGTCCGGCGGTTTTGATGTCGTAGTCTTCATAGGCCGCCCGCACGCTGCGGATTACGGTGTTCAGGCGGGAAATGATCCAGCGGTCCAACTCAGATTCTTCGCTGCGGAGAGATTCTTCGCTGCGGAGAGATTCTTCGCTGCGCTCAGAATGACAGGAGGAGGAGGAGGGTACCCAGCCGTCTATGTTGGCGTAGCGGGCGAAGAAGGCGTAGGTGTTGTACAGCGTGCCGAAGAACTTGCGGCGGACGTCGGCCACGCCGCCTTCGTCAAACTTGAGGTTGTCCCAGGGTTCGGCATTGGTGAGCATGTACCAGCGGAGGGCGTCGGCCCCGTAGGTGTCCAGGGCCACGAACGGATCTACGGCATTGCCCAGACGCTTGGACATCTTGTTGCCGTTGCGGTCCAGCACCAGGCCGTTGGAAATGACCCGCCGGAAAGCCGGGGTGCCGGAAACCATGGTATGGATGGCGTGCAGGGTATAGAACCAGCCGCGGGTCTGGTCCACGCCTTCGGCAATGAAGTCGGCCGTTGCGCCGAAGGCGGGCCCACCCAGGTTGCGGAGCCCTTCCTGCGCGTACGGCATGGCGCCCGAGTCGAACCAGACGTCTATGAGGTCTGTCTCCCGCACCATCTTCCGGCCGGTGGCCGATACCAGAAAGATGCTGTCTACATAGGGCCGGTGCAGGTCTATGCGGTCATAGTTCTCCCGGCTGTTGTCCCCGGGACGGAAGCCCTTCTCCTTGAGGGGGTTGGAGGGCATAATACCGGCCGAGACCGCCTTTTCTATTTCCTGGTAGAGCTCCGTGGCGGAGCCGATGCAGATTTCTTCCTTCCCGTCTTCCGTGCGCCAGATGGGCAGCGGGGTGCCCCAGTAGCGGCTGCGGCTCAGGTTCCAGTCCTGGATGTTCTCCAGCCACTGGCCGAAGCGGCCGGTACCCGTACTGGCGGGCTTCCAGGCGATTTCCCTGTTCAGGGCCACCATCTGCTCCTTCACGGCCGAGGCTTTGATGAACCAGCTGTCCAGCGGGTAATACAGCACCGGAAGGTCTGTGCGCCAGCTGTGCGGGTAGCTGTGCACATGCTTCTGTACCTTGAAGGCGCGGCCGTCCTGCTTCATCATGACGCACAGGTCTATGTCCAGGGTGCCTTCTTCCGGGACATGCTCGAAGTACTCCTTGTAGCCGGCTTTCACATAGCGGCCGGCGTATTCCCGGTACGAGGCGTCCACCGTGGCGGCGTAGGCGGGATCCATGTCTTCCAGGCGCATGAAGCGGCCCTGGCGGTCTACCTGGGCCTGCGGATTGCCGTCTTTGTCTATGGGCATGATGGCGCCGATACCCGAGGCCGCCGCCACACGCTTGTCGTCGGCGCCGAAGGTGGGGGCGATGTGCACGATGCCCGTACCGTCGCTGGTGGTTACATAGTCTCCGGCGATGACCCGGAAGGCGTCTCCGCCTGGCCGGAACCAGGGAATGAGCTGGTGATAGCGGATGCCCACCAGCTGCGACCCCTTGAAACTGCCTTCCAGCACCTTGCAGGGCACTTTGGGGCCGAACCAGGTTTCTACCAGCTCCCTGGCCAGCACATAGATGGCCGGGCTGCCGGTGTAGGGGTTCTGGGACTGTACCCGCACATATTCTATCTCCGGTCCCACGCACAGCGCCGTGTTGGACGGGAGCGTCCAGGGCGTGGTGGTCCAGGCCAGCATGTACACGGGCAGGGTTTCCGTGCCGAAGAGGGGCTGGGACGCGCCGTCCTTGATGAGTTCGAACTGCACCGTGGCCGTGGTGTCGCTCACGTCCTTGTAGCAGCCCGGCTGGTTCAGTTCGTGGGAGCTGAGGCCGGTGCCGTCCGTGGGGGAATACGGCTGGATGGTGTAACCCTTATAGAGGAGGCCCTTGTTGTAGATGTCCTTGAGCAGGTACCAGAGGGTTTCTATGTAGCGGTTGTCGTAGGTGATGTAGGGGTCTTTCATGTCTACCCAGTAGCCCACGCGCTCCGTCATGCTTTCCCATTCCCGGGTATATTTCATCACTTCCCGGCGGCAGGTGGCGTTGTACGCTTCCACGCTCACCTTGCTGCCGATATCGGCCTTGGTAATGCCCAGTTTCTTTTCTACGCCCAGTTCTACCGGCAGGCCGTGGGTGTCCCATCCGGCCCGGCGGCGCACCTTGTACCCGCTTTGGGTTTTGTAACGGCAGATGGCGTCTTTGATGGAACGGGCCATCACGTGGTGGATGCCGGGCATGCCGTTGGCGCTGGGGGGACCTTCAAAGAAAATGAATTCCGGCGCCCCTTCGCGAATGTCCAGCGACTTCCCGAAAGCGTGGATCCTTTTCCAGCGCGCCAGAATCTCATTGCCTGTTTCTGTAAGGTCCAGGCCTTTATATTCTTTGAATGTCATATTTTTTGCCTATTTTTGCATACATTTTCAGCGGGCGCAACAAAAAAAAATATAAGCCGCTGTTTAAGAATGCAAAGATAGCATTTTTATTGGGACTAACAAAATGAATACGTTAGACATTGTCCTGCTGGTTTTGTTTGTGCCGGGCATCATCCGCGGCATCACCAAAGGCTTTCTGGAACAGGCCCTTGCGCTGGTGGGCATTGCCTTCAGCATCTGGGCCGCCTTCCGCTTCCTGGAACCCGTCTGCGGGCTGCTGGGACAGTATGTGAGCTTCCCGGAAAACGTCCTGAAGGTGGCGGCCTTCCTGCTGGTGCTGCTGGCCGTGAGCCTGGTGGTGCTGCTGCTGGCCAAGCTGCTCACGAAAGTGGCCGAGATGGCCCTGCTGGGATGGCTCAACAAAACGCTGGGGGTGCTGTCGGCCATCCTGGTCACGGCCGTGGTGCTGGGGGTGCTCATCATCCTGTTCGACACCGTGAACACCCAGTTCGGCCTGGTGAAAAGCAATATCCTGGAAACCTCGGTGGTCTATAAGCTCCTGAAGGACTTCGGCTATTTCATCTTCCCCTTCCTCAAACAACTCGTAACCCCTACCCTCCCTTCGGCATAATGGCACGCATTCTTTTGTTGGAAACCTCTACGGCAACGCTCTCGGTGGCCCTTTCGGCAGACGGAAAGGTGGCCCAGGAGCGCATCTGCACCCAGCCCCGCTCGCATGCCGCCCTGGCCGCTCCGCTGGTAAAGGAGGTGCTGGACGCGGCCGGGCTAACTGTGGCCGGCTGCGACGCCGTCTGCGTGAGCAGGGGCCCGGGTTCCTACACGGGGCTCCGGGTGGGCGTCTCCACCGCCAAGGGGCTTTGCTTCGGCGCCGGCATCCCGCTCCTGTCTGTGGGGACGCTGGATATCCTGGCCGCCCAGGGCCGGGCGCTTCCCGGAGAGGACGGGGCGTTCCGCTACCTGGTTCCCCTTATCGACGCCCGGCGGATGGAGGTCTATACCGCCGTGTTCTCGGGGGAGGGAAAGCAGCTTTCCGCGGTGGAAGCCCGCATCATCGGCCCGGATTCGTTTGCCCGGGAACTGGAAGAGGGGCCGGTGCTCTTCATCGGCGACGGCGCCCCCAAATGCCGGGAGGTGCTTTCTTCCCCCAACGCCCGTTTCCTGCAGGCCGATCCCCTGGCCGGGGCCATGGCGCCCCTGGCCCAGCAGGCCTATGACGAAAAAAGGTTCGAAGACCTTGCGTACTTCGAACCCTTCTACCTGAAGGACTTCATAGCCACGGTTTCCGGCAAGAAGCTCTTCTAAAGTTTTTTGCGAAGATAGGCCCGCATGGAGGCAAGGTCCTTTACCCGGGCGTCCACGTCAATTTCCCCGTCCGTGAGGAACCACAGCATGGGCAGGCTGGTGATGCCGTACATTTCTATGAGGGGAGACTGCCCGGCACGGGTGTCGCAGACATTGACCCAGGGCAGCCGCTGGTTGCGGACCACGCTGGCCCAGGCCGTTTTGTCGGCATCCAGGGCCACGGCATAAATTTCGAACCCCTTCTGATGGAATTCCTCATAAAGCGGCACCAGGGCATCCAGGTTGAACATTTTCTGTTCGGCGGTGGTGGACCAGAAATACAGCATGGTTACCGGAGAGGCTGTCTGGCTTAGTTTCTTGACTTTGCCGTCCAGCCCGGGAAGGGCTATGTCCAGATAGGACACCTCGGGGGCGTTCTGCAATTTGTAGTTCAGGTCCATCTGGTCCAGCCGGCGGCGGGCCTCCTTCTCCAGGGCCGCCACGTAACGGGACTCCGGATAGACCGTCTTGAGGGAGTCGCAGATGTTTTGCATGAGGATGCCGTCCGTTGCCTGGCCGAACACCGGCAGGCCGTCGTTCAGCTGCTGGAACAGCACCGGCACGCAGGTGAGGGAATGGGAATTGGACATTACGTACTTGACCCTGTCGCGGTAATAGGCCACGTAGGTCTGTTTGACGGAGAGGTCCGGGTTGCTCTCCCGTTCCAGGATGCGGGACAGCTTGCGGATGACGGCATTGTGGGCGTTTTCCACCTCCTGCAGTTTCACGGACTCCGGCGAACCCTCCACGCTGTAGGCGCCCAGGGTGTCCGTGCGCACCATCACGTGGTCCCCCTTCTGCAGCAGCAGGGAGGCAATCTGGCGGTTCCCGTAGAAGAGGTAGATGAACTCCGGGCAGCCCTCCTTCAGGTCCAGCTGGTAGGAGAAGGCGCCGGAGGCATTGGTCTTTACGCTGTCCAGCAGCTGGTAGCGGTTCACGTCCAGGAGCCTTACGGCTATGGTTTTGTCCGGTCCGTCGGCAAGAACCCCGCTGATGGCCGTGTTCTTTCCCCCGCAGGAGGCCAGGGCGGCTGCCACCGCCACCAGGGCGGCAAGGCGGCTAAAGCTTTTCATATTCGGCAAGGATTGCGCTGGCGATGGAAGCCATTTCGGCGGGCTCCAACTGCAGCTTGGGTTTGCGGAAATCCAGGTCCCCTTCTGTCTGGAGGGGCACCAGATGAATGTGGGTGTGAGGCACTTCCATGCCCAGGACCGCCACGCCTACGCGCTGGCAGGGCACGGCCGCCTTCAGGGCGATGGCCACCTGGCGGGCAAAGCGGGCGAGGCCCTCGTAGGTGGCCTGGTCCAGGTGGAAAATGTAGTCGTCCTCCACGTTCTTGGGAATGACCAGGGTGTGGCCCTTGGCCAGCGGGGCAATGTCCAGGAAGGCGTAGAACTCTTCGCTTTCCGCGCATTTGTAGGAGGGGATTTCGCCGTGGGCGATTTTAGTGAAAAGGGTTGCCATGGCCTACAGGGATATTTCCAGGATTTCGAACTTCATGATGCCGCTGGGCACCCGGGCTTCCACCACATCTCCCTGGGCGTGGCCGATGAGCGCCTTGCCGATGGGGGTGGTGGCGGCCAGCAGGCCCTTGCTGAAGTCGGCCTCGCTTTCCGGGACAATCTGGAAGTTCATGGTTGTCTTGTTGGCGAGGTTCTTCACCTTTACCTTGGACAGGAGCTGTACGCTGTCGGCCGACAGCTTGCTCTCGTCTATGACGCGGGCATTGGCCACCTTTTCCTTGAGGCGGGCAATCTTCACTTCCAGCAGGCCCTGGGCGTCGCGGGCCGCGTCGTACTCTGCATTTTCGGAGAGGTCTCCCTTCTCCCTGGCTTCCGCAATGGCTGCGGAAATTACCGGCCGCTGGGCCAGTGCATCGGCGAGTTCCTTCTTGAGCTTGTCAAGCCCCGCCTGGGTCATCATTTCTACTGCCATAATTCTGCTTGTAAAAAAAGGAGCCGACGGCCGTAGGATGGCCGCCGAGCTGTATGTCACTGCAAATATAATGATTATTTTTGGAAAAGCAAAGGCCGCTACAGCCCTTCCTCATACTCCTTCAGCGCCCGGATGGCCTTGGGGTGCAGGAACAGGATGGACACCACCGTGCCCCAGGCCATGAGGCCCACGCCTATGTCGCCCAGCTGCCAGACCAGGTCGGCCTCCCGGACGGCGCCGAAGACCACGGCCCCCAGCATGAGCACCTGGAACAGGCGCACCACCAGGCGTTCCGTTTTGGGGTTGCCGCCCCGGAACAGGTACATGATGCCTGTCTCGGCATAGAAATAATAGGCCATGATGGTGGTGAAGGCGAAGAACACCATGGCCACGGAAATGAACTGGCTGCCGAAACCGGCGAAAACGCTGTCCACCGCACTTTGGGTGAAGCCGGCGTAGTTGTTTCCCAGCTCCGGCGCGTTGGCGAGCAGCATCTCGCCCGTTTTGGCATCCAGTACGTTGTAGGTGCCGGAGGTGAGGATCATCAGGGCCGTGGCGGTGCACACCAGGAGGGTGTCTACATAGACGGAGAAGGCCTGGGCCAGGCCCTGCTGGGCCGGATGGGGGACATCGGCCGCGGCCGATACGATGGCGCCGGTCCCCTGCCCTGCCTCGTTGGAGAAAATGCCCCGCTTGACGCCCATGGCGATGGTGCTGCCCAGGATGCCGCCGCAGACGGGATGGATGCCGAAGGCGTTGGTGAAAATGGCCCCCAGCGCCGCCGGGACTTCCCGGATGTGGAAGGCCACCACCACGAGGGCCAGGATAATGTAGCCGAAAGCCATGAGCGGCGTGACGACGGACGCCACCCTGGCGATGCGGTTCACCCCGCCCACCACCACGATGCCCAGCACCGCGGCCAGCACCACCCCGGACACCCAGGCGGGTACGGGGAAGGCGTTTTGCATGGCCATGGAAACGCCGTTGGACTGCACGGTGGTGAGGCAGAACCCGCAGCTCAGGATGGTGATGACCGCAAACACGACGCCCAGCCAGCGCCGGCCCAGCCCCTGTTCCATGAAGCTGAAAGGGCCGCCCCGGTACCCGGACGCATGAGGGAACTTGTACATTTGGGACAGGGTGGACTCTACGAAGGCCGTGGATGCGCCGAAGAAAGCCACCACCCACATCCAGAACACGGCCCCCGGCCCGCCGAAGGCAATGGCCGTGGCCACGCCCACGATGTTGCCCGTGCCCACCCGCCCCGACAGGGCGATGCAGAAGGCCTCGAAGGACGAAATGCCGCTCTTCTCCCCTTCCCGCCTGCCGAAGAGGGAGCGCAGCATAAGGGAGAAACGGCGCACCTGCACCCCCCGCGTGCGGACGGAAAAGAACAGCCCGGCCACCAGCAGCAGCACCACCAGCGCAGGATTCCAGACAAGACTGTTGAGCGTGGAAACGAATTTCTCCATGCCTCAAATATAAGCATTTCCGGGGAATTGGGCAAATGCGCTACCCCTTTGTTAGGGAAGGAGGCAGGCGCGGCGGTCCAGGAGCAGCTGCTCCCGCAAGGCTTCCAGGGAAGGGAATTTGCGCTCGTCCCGGATGCGGCGCAGGAAACGGAGCTGCAACGGCAGGCCGTAGATGTCTTCGTCAAAGTCCAGGATGTGGGTTTCGATGGTGCGCACGCTGCCGCCCACGGTGGGCCGGATGCCGATGTTGCACATGCCGCGGTACTGCCGTCCCAGCACTTCCACCCCAACGGCATACACCCCGTTGGCCGGCACCAGCTTCAGGGGTTCGTACAGCTGCATGTTGGCCGTGGGGAAGCCGATGGTGCGGCCCATCCGGTTCCCGGCCACCACCACGCCGTACAGCCCGTAGGAATAGCCCAGCATGGCATGGGCCAGGCCGATGTCCCCTTCCAGCAGGGCCGTCCTGATTTTGGTGGAAGAAATGGGAGATTCTTCGCT
>FLNY01003910.1_pt1 | contig 21278 bp, 16 predicted proteins | sample 1140381 | NCBI WGS metagenome assembly FLNY01 (sample SAMEA3878172, study PRJEB12797) | bioreactor metagenome | biome: Moose rumen | place: Sweden | collected 2011-10
GCAGGACCCGATTTCTCATTCTGATAAATCGGGGTAGTTACGATTCCTGTTTTTCTGATGAAAAACAAGAATCTATGACATATTTAGCTGCACACCAATGGATAATTTAAATCTCTTGTTGAGAATTGTGTCAATTAATGCTACAATTTATCAAGTTTAAATATGGAAGAGGAGGATATTCATGAATTCCAATGAACCCATTAAGGACGTGTCTCGATTGGGCACAACCAAAACATTGATTTTGGGATTACAACATTTATTTGCCATGTTTGGCGCAACTATTCTAGTTCCTATTCTCGTCAATAATTATTTTAATGGCGAAGGTCTTTCAATTCAGGTAACGTTATTCTTTGCCGGTATAGGCACCCTATTTTTTCATTTTTGTTCAAAGCTTAAAGTTCCCGCTTTTCTTGGTTCATCATTCGCATTTCTCGGCGGATTTTCATCAGTGGCTCAACTTAATACAGGTATTTTTAAAAATATGACAATGGGCGAAAAGCTCCCGTATGCATGTGGTGGCATTGTAGTGGCAGGTTTGCTTTATATTGTGCTAGCTCTTGTAATAAAAGCTGTAGGTATCAAAAAAGTAATGAGATTCTTACCACCGGTAGTTACAGGACCAATTATTATATGTATAGGTCTTTCGCTTGCTCCGTCGGCTATTTCGAATGCATCTACATGTTGGCCATTAGCGCTTATTGCGCTTGGTGTAGTAATTATTTTTAATATCTGGGGTAAAGGGATTTTTAAGATTTTACCTATTCTTATGGGTGTTATAATTTCATATCTTTGCGCTATTATTTTCCAAATGATTGGAATTACTAATGCAGACGGAAGTGCAATTCTTGATTTTACAGAAGTTAGCAAGGCGGCCTGGATTGGGCTCCCTGATTTCTTTATTTGCAAGTTTAATATCTCTGCAATTCTTGTTATGGCACCGATTGCTATAGCTACAATGATGGAACATATCGGAGATATGTCGGCTATTTCTGCGACAGTTGGTGAGGATTTTATATCAAATCCGGGTCTTCACAGAACGCTTATTGGTGATGGACTAGCTACATCGCTTTCGGCATTTTTCGGAGGTCCTGCCAATACAACATACGGAGAGAATACCGGAGTATTGGAGCTTTCAAAGGTACACGATCCAAAGGTGATTCGTATTGCAGCAGTTTATGCAATTATTCTTTCATTCATACCAAAGATGGCTGATATAATTGGTACAATGCCTAGCGCAATAGTAGGTGGAATAAGCTTTATGCTATATGGTATGATAAGTGCAATAGGAATCAGAAATGTAGTTGAAAATCACGTTGATTTCACACGATCAAGAAATTTGATAATAGCAGCAGTTATACTTGTATGCGGTTTGGGATTTTCAGATGGACTCACATTTACTGTCGGCTCAACTGATATCACTCTTACAAGTCTTGCAATAGCTGCAATAGCAGGTATTGTTTTAAATGCCATTATTCCGGGCAAGGATTACGAATACGGTAATCCCGAACCGTATCACATGGACAAAGAGATTTGATATAGATATAGTAGATATTCTTTAGGAGGAAATTCAAATGGAAAAATTAGACAATGTAGTAGAGCTTACACATCCTCTGCTTCAGCACAAGATTACTATGCTTAGGGACAAAAACACCGGCACAGCAGAATTCAGAGCGTTGGTAGAGGAAATCGCAATGCTTGAAGCCTTCGAGGCACTTAATGATTTACAGACAGTTGACGTTGAGTGTGAGACACCAATTGAAAAGTGTATGGCACCGGTCATTGCAGGTCGTAAGATGGCAATCGTCCCGATTTTGCGTGCAGGTCTAGGTATGGTTAATGGTATTCAGAGATTGGTGCCTACAGCAAAGATTGGCCATATCGGAATGTACAGAGATGAGGAGACACATGAGCCTCATGAATATTATTGCAAGCTCCCTAGTCCTATCGAGGAGAGATTGATTGTTGTAACAGATCCTATGCTTGCAACTGGCGGCTCTGCAATAGACGCAATCAATCTCATCAAGCAGCACGGTGGACGTCGTATCAAGTTCATGGCAATTATTGGTGCACCTGAGGGAGTCAGAGCACTTCATGAGGCTCATCCTGATGTGCAGATATATGTTGGTCATATCGACAGAGAATTAAATGAAAATGCTTACATTTGTCCAGGACTTGGCGATGCAGGTGATAGAATTTTCGGAACAAAATAATTTTTAAGGCTACCCAGCGGGTAGCCTAATATTTTGTCTGGATATGAGAGATAATGCTTTACTTATTCAGTAATTTCTCCAGTTCGTCTACTGCAGTCTTATGGTCTACGACTTGGATTGCATTCATGCCACATGCAATGGCTGATTGGCAGTTGTCGAGACGGTCATCAAGAAATACGCAATTTGCTGCGTTAAGATCATATTGTTTAATGATTTCTTTGAATATGGCATGGTCAGGCTTTATAAGCTTTACCTTGTATGAAAATACACCGCCGTCCATCATCGAAAGGAAATCCATTTGTTCCTTACAGCATTCCTTGACATGATGTGACCAGTTTGAGAGATATAGAATTCTATAGCCACGATTTTTGAGATCTCTAAGCCAGTCTTTTGTGAAATCATATTGCCACAAAGCACCGCCTAATGTCTCCCAAAAATGAATGATTTCCTCACGTATATCAGGCGCATCTTTGCAGAATAAATCTAATAGTTCTTCTTCAGACAGAACGCCTCTGTCTACCTCGTCCCAGCTTTTGAATACATTGTCAGCGATGCGGGTTACAAGTGGGATATCATTATTAAATTCTTTTAGTAGAAACGCTTTCCAGTCATATCCTACCAAAACCCCACCAATGTCAAAAATTATTGTATTAATCATAAAATGCTCCTTACTATAAAGTTTGATTATGTTTCTTCTAAATTGATGACTTTTTGTGGGCTACTTAAAGAAATAGCCCACAAAAATCCTATGATATATAGAAATCATAAACAAAGTCTGACAATCAATGCTATTACACCCAAATGTAGGGGATAAAATAAATATGAAAATGCACGAAACAATTCTGATGACTCACCACGCTTGCCATTATATAGTGCAATAGGAATCATTCCAATAAGAGCTGCTATTTTAGTCCAACTTGAACCTATTGCCAAAATTACAACCACTAGCACATATGAAATCAGAGGATTCATCTTCCTCTCAAGATTCATGATATACATCAATACTATACATGCTACACCTAGAAAACCATAATCCGTACGACAAAAATATGCAATAAAACATGCAGCAACAGGCGCCATGTAATAGTTAACCACACTCATTGAGACATTATCTCCTATTGCTTTAAAGCCACTTTCAGAAATATGATACATTACTGAAATAGCTATAAGCCCCAGTAACAATGTCCACACGACATTATTTGAATGAATATTTATCCTATGATAAATAGCCATATCAAATGGCACCTCTGAAACAACTGCCAAAACAGCCAGTCGACCTATATACTTTTTTATATTATGAGTATGAATAAATCCCTCCACAAGCATAAAACAATACAAAGGAAAGGCCATTCGGCCTATGAGACGCATAATCCTATAAGTAAGTATATATCCATTGGTAAACCAACCGATCATATCAGCACCCTGACCATCCCAATAATGATATAAAAAACCAATAGCAATATGATCCACAAGCATTGTAATCATTGCAATTATTTTTAATATTTTTTCTGATATGCCAAATCTTTCCTGTTTCATTTTCTCTGCTTTTCTACAATTATTCTACAAGCCACTCTATAAATTCTCTAACTGCTCCTCTTCCACCATCCTTGGATGACACAAAATCAGCAATTTTAATGACCTCATCTACAGCATCAGCCGGACATCCTACCAATCCTCCTGCTTGTTGTATCTTCTTCATACAATCATAATCATTCACATCATCACCACAATATGCACACTCGCTAAGGGTGTCGCCATTTTTTTCAAGGATTTCCATCAGCTTTGGAAACTTGTCTGATATTCCTTGATGAATCTCAGTGATTTTTAATTCATCCGCCCTGTTCATTACGATATCACTTACACGCCCCGTGATAATAATAGGTGTAATTCCATTGGGCTGAGCTATATGACAAATCCCATAGCCATCCTTGCATGAAAAAGCCTTCATCGCCTCTCCATTCTGCCCCATATATATATGGCCATCTGTCAATGTGCCGTCCACATCCAAAACTAAATACTTTATATTCTTCATCTAAAATCTCCTTTGCAAACTAAATCGATTATAAATTAAACATAAAAAAATGACCAGCTGTATTTGCCATAGCGGTTTTGCTATGGCAAATACATGCTGGTCATTAATTTACAAAACTCAGTCTTTCCTAGCCACAGAATTTTTAAAGATAACAAGAGTGCCGAGCATAAGCACAATTCCAATCACTAGGCATATAATCCAATTTCTTACAAATCCCGAAATAATATAAGCTACAAATGAAACCCCTGCAACTGTAAACGCATAAGGTAGCTGTGTTGATACATGTCTGATATGGTCACACTGCGCGCCGGCAGATGCCATAATTGTTGTATCTGAAATCGGCGAACAATGATCACCACAAACTGCCCCTGCCATACATGCTGAAATAGCAATAATCATGAGTTCATTATTAACATCTCCACCAAAAACATTTACAACAATAGGAATTAGAATACCAAAAGTTCCCCAGGATGTGCCTGTTGCAAATGCAAGAAAGATACCAACCAGAAATACTAATGCCGGCAGCAAACTCATAAGAGCTCTGTTATCAGCCACATTAGCAACGAGTCCGCCAACATATTCTGCCGCGCCAAGTGAATCTGTCATAGATTTGAGTGTCCATGCAAAGGTGAGTACAAGAATTGCGGGAACCATGCTTTTAAATCCTTCCGGAATCGCATTCATACACTCATTAAAACTAAGCACCTTTGTAGTAAGAAAAAAAATAATCGTAATTATTAGAGCTGTAACCGATCCATACACCAGACCAACAGATGCATCAGAATTAGAGAATGCATCTACAAAGGACTCTCCTGAAAAGAATCCTCCTGTATAAATCATACCAATTACACAGCATATAATAAGCGCTGCAATCGGAAGAATTAAATGTATAACCCTACCCTCAGACGAAACAGGTGGATGTGGCTGATCCTCTGCACCTGTAAGACTTGCCTCAGCTTTAATTTTATTCTCTCTGTCCTTTAAATGCTTCTGCTCAGCTTGAAGCATTGAACCATAATCAAAATTCATAAATGTAATTGCAAACATCATTACTAATGTAAGCAATGCATAAAAATTATACGGTATCGCTCTGATAAAAAGAGAAAGACCATTTGCTCCATCTACAAAGCCTGTGACCGCAGCAGCCCAGGATGAAATAGGGGCAATTATACAAACCGGCGCCGCCGTTGCATCAATGAGATATGCCAGCTTTTCTCTTGAAATCCCCTGCTTGTCTGTAAGCGGTCTCATGACCGAACCAACAGTCAGGCAATTAAAATAATCATCAATAAAAATCAGCATTCCCAAAATAATTGTTGCCACCTGGGCTCCTGCTTTTGTTTTAACATGCTCGGATGCCCATTTTCCGAAAGCAGCAGAACCTCCTGCTCGATTCATAAGCATTACCATACTTCCAAGGACAACCAAAAATATCAAAATACCTACGTTCCAGCTATCCGACAGCTGTCCAATCATGCCGTCAACAAATACATGCTCCATGGCAGCTGCAATATTAAATCCGGAATACAATAATCCTCCGGCCAAGATACCTATAAATAATGACGAATAGACTTCCTTCGTTACAAGCGCGAGCAATATTGCAATAATTGCCGGCATCAACGACCAGAATGTGTTAGCAAATCCCATATTCCTTCATAATCTCCTCTAATTTTCTAGCATTTTCCTCCTCCATTTCTGTAAGAGGTTTTCTTAAAACGCCTGCCTCAAATCCCATAACATTTAGTGCATGCTTTACCGGAATAGGATTTACCTCTGAAAACAACGCATTAATAAGAGGCAATGCATCAAGCTGCATCCTGGCCGCCTTCTTGAAATCTCCATCTAGTGCAGCCTGGCACAAGTCATGAGTCTGCTGTGGAGCGACATCTGAAAGTACAGAAATAACACCAATACCACCTAGCGCCATGATTGGCACAATCTGATCATCATTTCCCGAATATACGTCAATACAACCATCAGCAAGCTGAAATAACTTTGCAATCTGACTGATATCTCCTGACGCCTCCTTGATAGCAACAATATTCTTTACATCACGAGCTAATCTGACTGCTGTCTCAGGCAAAATATTGCAACCTGTTCGACTCGGCACATTATAGAGAATACATGGAATGCTGATTGCATCTGCAGTATCCTTAAAATGAACATATAATCCATTCTGTGTTGCCTTATTGTAATATGGTGTAACCAATAGCACGGCATCTGCTCCTGCCTTTTCTGCCTCCTGCGACAGATAAATAGCAGTCTCTGTCGAATTCGACCCTGTACCGGCTATAACCGGCACACGATGATTAACAGTATTAATGCAATGACGGACTACATCCAAATGCTCTTCATGTGAAAGTGTAGATGCTTCTCCGGTTGTCCCGCAGATAATGATGGCATCAGTATGATTCTTAATTTGAAATTCAATAAGATTGTCCAATTTTTCATAATTAACAGAACCATCATTGTTGAATGGAGTAACTATTGCTACTCCGGCACCCTTAAAAATGCTCATTTCTCATCCTCCTGGAAATCCTTTATTTTAGATAATAAAGATAGGTATCATAATTTCCTACTCAAGTAAAGAAGCCGCCCAACAAATGGGCGGCCATATAAATCAATTCATTATGATAGCGCCCCACTCAGCCGAACTAAGTGACAGTCGTATGACTATTAATCATACTCCCAAGACAAGCACCTACAGGTAATGCTCTCTTTCGGCGAAATCCCCTTTCCTATCATATCTCACGGGCCTGTCCCATCAATGAAGTACTAATGTCTCTCGCAACCTCTATCTTTTATTAAGTTGAATTTATACTACATCTACACAAATAGTCTGTCAACACTAATCCTGAAAAAGTGGAGTCGAAAGATAACGATCTCCTGTATCAGGAAGTAGTACAACAATATTCTTTCCCTTGTTCTCAGGACGCTTTGCAAGCTCAATAGCTGCATGAACAGCTGCACCTGATGAAATACCCACAAGAACACCCTGTTCCTTGCCGATAAGCTTTCCAACTGCAAATGCATCATCATTCTCTACAGGAATAATCTCATCATATACCTTTGTATTCAATACATCAGGTACAAATCCGGCGCCAATACCCTGAATCTTGTGTGCGCCTGCCTCGCCCTTTGAAAGAACCGGCGATGATGCAGGCTCTACAGCTACAACCTTTACATTAGAATTCTGCTCCTTGAGATATTCACCTACACCTGTAATTGTACCACCTGTACCAACACCTGCCACGAAGAAATCAACCTGTCCATCTGTGTCTTCCCAAATCTCCGGACCTGTTGTAGCCTTGTGATATGCAGGGTTTGCGGGATTCACAAACTGACCTGGAATGAATGAATTAGGATTTTCCTTTGCAAGCTCGTCAGCCTTTGCGATGGCACCCTTCATTCCCTTAGATCCCTCGGTGAGCACAAGCTCAGCGCCATATGCCTTCATGAGCTGTCTACGCTCTACTGACATTGTCTCAGGCATAACGATGATGATTTTGTATCCTCTAGCTGCTGCAACTGATGCAAGACCGATACCTGTATTTCCTGATGTAGGCTCAATAATTACTGAATCAGGCTTTAATAATCCACGCTTCTCTGCATCATCAAGCATTGCCTTTGCTATTCTGTCCTTTACAGAACCAGCCGGATTGAAATACTCAAGCTTTGCGATAATCTTGGCCTCAAGTCCAAGTTTCTTTTCAATATTTGTAAGTTCAAGAAGTGGTGTTTTACCAATCAATTGATCTGCTGATGTAAATACTTTGCTCATAAGTTTTCCTCCAATTATCAATATTACGTTTTCGTTGTTAGTATAATATTCCTACTAACCCATCATGTCAATAGGTTTATTGAAAAATTTTTAAAATTTGTAAAACCCACCATTTTGGTATATTATTAGGAATAATAATTATTATATCCTATTTTTGTTATATATGGAGGAAATATGTTAATTTCAACAAAGGGGCGCTATGCGCTTAGAGTCATGATAGATTTGGCTCAACATCAAAACGGTTCATACATACCACTGAGAGATATTGCTGAGCGACAGGAAATCTCAGAAAAATATCTCGAAGCTATATTAAAAATATTGGTTAAGGAAAATATGGTTGTCGGCCTAAGAGGAAAAGGTGGCGGATATATGCTCAGCAAGGATCCTTCGGATTGTACAGCATGGGATGTCATCTCTGTCACAGAAAACAGCCTCATACCGGTTAGCTGCCTGGAAGCCGGCTCTCCATCATGTCCTCGTGCCGGAGCATGTGAGACGCTACCTATGTGGAAAGAATTTAATACTACTGTTCAGGATTTTTTCAATAAATATACTATAGCAGACCTGGCAAAAACAGAAGATTCGGGTTATGATTATGTTATATAGGTTATATAAGATAGGAGAGATCATATGAAATCATTATTTAAAAAAATTCTATGTCTTGCACTTGCTTTGGTAACCGTATCCGGACTATTTGTGCAGACTACAATTACATCCGAGGCAAAATCATCTAAAAATATCATAGTTGTACTTGACCCCGGTCATGACACCACACATAACGGATGTACTTATGGAGACATCGATGAGGCGACTGTCAATCTCTATATCGCATACTACTGCAAGCAGGAGCTTGAAAAATACAATGGTGTAACCGTTTATATGACCCGATATGGTTGGGACTGTATATACGGAGCGAATCCTGATTCATCATCGGACTGTCTCACCGGACGTGTCAATTATGCCAAATCATTAAATGCTGATGTTTACGTTTCACTTCACAATGATTACGACTCGGATCTTGACTCTACTGTAAACGGTTCAAAGGTAATCATTCAGAATCCAAACTACAAGCCTCAGCTATATTTAAATGGATCAGCACTTGCTTCTTCTATCTTAACGGAGCTCACCAAGACAGGACTAAATATCAACGATTGGAAGCTTTGCCCTAATGGAACAGGTATCGTTACACGCGATTCAACAGGAGCTCTTTATCCGGACGGCTCATCAAAAGACTACTATGCTGTTTTAAACAAAACCAAAACAGCCGGTATCACAGGCGTAATTGTTGAGCATGCATATGTCACCAATCCATCCGATCGTACTAATCATCTTTCTACTACAGATCAGCTTCAGGAGCTTGGTATCGCAGATGCAACCGGAATTGCTAATTACTACGGACTTACATTGAAATAATTTCCTATAAAGTAAAAATACGGCGGCCTTTTACGGTCGCCGTATTTATTATAATTATTATTTGTTAAAGATTATACCTGGAACATATCAATCAAACCACCGATTCTATCTGATGAATCTGATACTGCTGTAGCACTGCTATCAACACCACGAGAATTCTCTGCAACAGCCTCCGCCTCTTTTGCAAGGCTAGTTGCTGTAGCGCTAACCTCCTGTGTGCTGGCTGACTGCTCTTCTGATATCGCTGCCATAGATGTTGCAATCTCATCTACACTTCCAATCTTGCCGATCATCTCACCAACTGTTGTGCTTGCCTCATCCAGACTCTTGAAAATCTTTTCAAATGTTGCGCCTGCTGTATCAACAGATTCCATACTTGTATTAATATCCTCAACATTTGATTTAGCCTTTTCAGCAAGGTCTGATATCTCGCTCGTGATTTCCTTGATAATCTCAGAAATCTGTCTGGTACTATCTGCACTATTCTGTGCCAACTGACCAATCTCATCAGCAACAACCGCAAATCCTCTTCCGGCTTCACCTGCTCTGGCTGCCTCGATAGAAGCATTTAGTGATAGCAAATTTGTCTGGCTGGAAATAGAATTAATCATCTCTACAATCGAATCAATCTGTTTAGCAGACTGATCAACCTTTTCTACAACATCATTCATCTCAGCCATAGACTCTGCTACTGCAGTCATACCTGTTTGGACTGCCTTCATGTCACGCTGTCCTTCCTGAGCTGTTGTAACCAGTTCCTCCATCGTGCTCTTTGTCATCTCACTCTGCTGAGTCAAATCACTAACCTGCTGAGCCAAATCTGTTGCGTTCTCAGCCAACTCAGCAACTGCAGATGACATATCATCCATTGTATGTTCTATCTGTACCATTGCTGATGCCTGCTCATCCGCCTGTCGATTCAAATCACTGGAAACATTCTTGCTATTAGTTGCCTCACCCGAAAGCTGCCCTGTCATATCTTTAATTTCACTAAGCGTCTCTCGCATCTTGGCAACATATTCGTGCATATTATGGCTCATTACACCAATTTCATTATTTCCACTCTCGCTAACATCGACAGTAAAGTCACCACCTGCTATACGAGTAATGCTCTCAGTAAGCTTGCTGACAGGTCGTGCAACCATCCTTGTAATAACTCGCTGCAGAACTATTACTATTAAAACTACTATAACTGCTGCTGCAACAATAGCTATTACAATAAACCTTCTCATATCAGATAATACTGAGCTTTGCTTTACATACGAAACCAAAGTCCAATCTGTACCCTCTACCGACTCAAGCGCTACATAATACAATTCATTGCTATTGCCCTTCATAGTCTGTAAATCTGTAGAGCCTGATGTTACGACAGTAGAAATTCTCTGTAAGAATTCATCATCAGTATGCTCTGATACATCCGTACCAACATAATCTTCCTCTACAGAAGCGATAATCGAAGTACCATCAAACAAAATACTTGCACCGGTTGTTCCCGGTGTATACTGGCTTACCGTATCTGAAATATTTGCAAGAACGATATCAATTGACAATACACCCTTCCTGCCATCCTTGAGATTCACCGCACGTGATCCACACGCAACCATAGCGCCGGTTGTCAAATCTAAAGAAGGATTACTAAGTACTATTTCCGTCGAATCAATACCATTTTGATACCATGCTCTTGTGGTCGGATCATACCCTGTGTCAGGAGTCCATCCTGAACCATCAATAAAATCCATGTTTGATAAACCAATATAGGCATCTGTGACTGTTCCATCGAATTCGGTCATGGATTCAGCCAATTGTGCCTGTATCTGATCATCAGTCTCGTATGCCGATGCTTCTATAATATCAGCGACACCATCATAGTATTTCGTAACGCCCTCAATCAATTCTGCAATATCTGCAGCATTGGCTCTAGTCTCCTGCTGCAAGCCATTCGTTGACTCACTGACAATGACACTCTTTGCCTGCAGGGCAAGAATAAGCGTAACTACTGCAATTGCAACAATCACAAGTGGAATCAACACTGTCAACAGCTGTGTGCTAATTCGCTTATGCTTTGCACCTGCTTCATTCTTTTTGTTCTTTGCCATAATGAAACCTCCAACAAATAATTTTTACCCCATTTACAGTCATTTAGACTAATTTAAGTAATGTTATCAAAAATTTGTTGATAATTTTTTTCTAATCTATGTATTTATTGTGAAAGTTTTGCCATCATTTCTGTTGGCAAATGCTTCATAACAGCTCTCTCCAACTCTTTGCTATCTATTGGCTTTGTCAATATTCCATTAAAGCCTTTTGAAATATAATAGTCACTTTCTACCGTAGTATCGGTGGTAAGCACATATACCGGCAAATCAGGGTGATCCATTCTAATTCTTTCCAAGGTTTCAATACCATCCATCCCCGGCATTATGTAATCAAGTAAAACGACATTAAAATTCGTCTCCTTTATCCTATCAAGGGCTTCTGCCCCGCTCTCTGCCTTGGTTACGAAAACCTTTGTAGCTTTCAAAAGCCCCGTGATTACATTTAAATCCATTGGGTCATCATCAACAACCAGAACATCGGCATCCGGTGCGATAAATTGAGGGACATATCTCTCCGCAGCCTTAGACTCCTCATATTCATTAAACGTACCAATTGGAGTGCTATCGATAATTTTCTGTGAAACAGTCAATATAAACTCCGAACCCTTTCCGTATTCACTTTCAAAGGATAGATTGCCCTTGATTAATTCTGTAAACCTCCTTGATATATCAAGTCCTAGGCCCATACCCTCAATTCCAACATTTTTTTCTTCATCAAGGTGGTCATATGCAGAAAATAGTTTGTCCCTAACCTCATCTTTTATTCCCATTCCTGTGTCTCTTACAGATAAAGCTAATGTAATATTTTCTTTTGCTATTTCTGTAGCTATCACTTTCAAATGCACGCCACCTACATCTGTGTATTTCACGGCATTCGTCAAAAGATTTAACACAATCTGACGGATTTTACCTATATCGCCATACATCCTAACAGGCAAATTTTCATCCACCTCAACTTCAAACAATAGCTCTTTTTCCGTGCTCTTTGGCCTAATTAAAGAAACTATCTGTCTAAGCACATCCTCAATACAATATTCCTGCTCCACAAGCTTAATTGACCCTGACTCAATTTTTGATATATCAAGCAAGTCATTTATAATCGAATGCAATGTCTCGGCGGCATTTCTGATATCCACAGAATTAGTTGTAACCGTATGATAATATTCCTTTGGGACTCCGGCAGGATCCTCTCGCATAGTCATTTCATTCATACCTACTATCGTATTGACAGGGGTAAGTATTTCATTTGAAATATTGGCCAGGAATCGAGATTTGGCAGTATTTGCCTGCTCAGCCTCCTCCTTTGCCTGTCGAATTGTCTCATATTGACGCCTGATAACTGTAATTTTGATTGCTCTCCATACTATAAATGCAATCAAAACTACTGCACATGCAAAAATCAATATTCTAAAAGACATCAGTTCAATTAATCTCGGCTTTTTCACAATCTGATAACTATCATCCACAAGTATATTGCCTTCCTCGTCAAATGCCTGTATATGAAGTGTGTAATCTCCATATTTCAACCCTGTATATTCAAGTGATGACAGCTCACTGTGAAGCTCATTTATTCCATCATCTTCATTTCCTTCAAAAAATATTCTGATGTAAGGATTAGTGAGAGAATAATCCAAAACGGATGCATGTATTGTTATTCGCCCATCTGATGCAGGAATTGTATACTCTCCATCATCAGGCTGTATCAACTCATCTCCCAGATAAATGGAGCTAATTGCAGTTTTAATATCAGTCTTGATATCCATTAGATTATTTATATTAAATACTATTACCCCACTTCTTCCGGGGACATAGATATACCCATCATCAGCCATAGCTGAGTGAGAGTTTGCGGTAGGTGCGAAGGGCAATCCATTATCTATTGTATAAATTCGATAATCACTAACCGTATCACATAGCATATCCTGAGTGTACACTTTGTACACTCCATAAGACGACAATATCCACATATTATGATTATCATCAAAATAAATATCGTAGTTGTTGTTATAAGGGAATGATTCTACCTGCGAGACAACTCCATCTCGAATATATTCAATAGAATTTGACGTCACGAGCCATTGAACATCGTTTACATCATCCGGTACAATCCTCATTATTACATTACTCGTCAACCCATCACCAAGACCTATCTGGCTGACTTCATCATCGTCAATAACATAAATACCATCTCCGTCCGAGCCTGCATAAATTTTCCCATCTGAGCTCCTATTAACTGTTAAAAACACTGTATTTTTTATTCCTTCATCACTGCCATAAGTCCTTGTGATTTCTCCATCTTTAATGATAGCAAGCCCGCCGTTTGTCCCAACCAGCAGATTTCCGTCATCATCGCTAACAATACATCTTATAGCATTGCTAGGTAATCCATCATCTGTCGTATAGCCTATTATCTCGCCAGACGGTGTGTAACAGATTAATCCCAAATCATTATTGTAAACTGCAAGCCATAGATTGCCTTCAGCATCCTCCATAATATCTCTTATACGTGTACCACCGAGATAATCAGTAAGATCATTTTCAATAACATCTCCATCCCTACTAACTATATATAAACCATTATCCGTGCCAATATAAATATCATCATTTAAAAGATGTGTCGCATTGGTAACCTCCTGAGGCAGGCCTACCTTTGAACTCAGATCAACAAAATTATTGGTGACTATTTTCATTACACCCTGAGTTGAAGACGCTACCCAAATATTACCCTGAAAATCAGAGGTAACCATCTCTATTGCACTATCCAGTAATGAATCCTCTACTACAACATACTCATCGCCATCCAGATATCCTATGACATCCGAAGATGAAACCCAAACTCTATTGCAATCATAATTTATCCAGTGAATATTTGTAGCCGGAGCCACAGATATTTCCTGTAAAAAAGTTGCTGTATCACCAAAATAGCCATAATATATGGTTTCGCCTTCCGTCCCAATATATACATTTCCAGCATGATTTGGATCTGCCATTATTGTTGTTATGTCATCTAGGCCTAAATCATTTCCAGTATATAATTCAGATATTTTCTTATCTTCAATCGAAAAAATCATCCCATCACCGGTCTGTCCATATATTTTTCCTTCTTTATCTGCATCAAACCGTACTATTCTCTCCTCATTAATTCTTTCATCATCCAGCTGATATATATTCATATCAGCATCAACATACCAAATCCCTGAAGTAGTGCCTATAAAAATATTCCCATCAGAATCCTCTGCAAATGTACGAACAGAAAGAGAGGTAAGCCCATTTGTATATGTATAATGCACTGATTCATTTCCATTTAATACAACCACACCATTATCGTTGGTTGCCACCCAAATTCTATCAAGACTATCCTCATACAAACCTCTACCACTTGTAAGACCATCAATAGAATCGATTCGTTCAAAATCCGTTCCATCATATCGAATTATGCCACTATATCCACCAATCCAAACATATCCATCAGACGCACCTAAAACGAAATTTGCATCAGAAGTAGGCAGACCATTTGCTGCATCATAAACTTCACACACATAACCGACATTATCAATCTGGTTTGTAACCGCATATCCCCCGCCAAATCCTACATCTTCGGTCACTTCAATATCACGACCGGCGTCAACATCTACAGCACTGACACTACTTGTGCCAAAAGCAAATGATGTGAACGATATTACAATTAAACCTATGAAAACTTTTAATGTTTTAGATTTATTATGCACAGACAATCACCTCTTAATATTTTGCGAATATTTCTTTAGCACTACCTGTACCTCCGGAAGTGAATCGATAAACACTTCCACGCATTTGGGATCAAACTGACTTCCCGCTCCTTCCTTAATCATTTCAATAGCTTTATCAATAGGAAATGCCGGCTTATATACGCGCGGTGATGTAAGAGCATCAAAAACATCGGCAACAGCCATTATTCTCGCCGACAATGGAATAATTTCTCCTGATAATTGCTCAGGATATCCCTTTCCGTCCCATCTCTCATGATGATAAGCCGCCATATTTCTGGCTTCCTTCAGATAGCTACCTCCCTCGACTGTATCTATAGCTTTCTCAATTATGTGTTTTCCGGCAGTAGTATGGGTCTTCATGATTTCGTATTCCTCATCCGTCAGCTTGCCTGGTTTATTTAATATAGTGTCCGGAATATTGATTTTCCCAACATCATGCAAAGGTGCAGACCTGACCACATCAGACATGAATTTGGGTGTTATTTTATCCTTGTAATAGCCCTTTTTCTTTAATCCCTCAACAATTATCTTTACATATGCTGCGGTTTTTTGAATATGAGCGCCAGTATCAGAATCTCGATTTTCCACCATGTCTGCCATGGTAATTATCAAGCCATCCTGCATCTTGGCTGTTGATTCGGACAGACGTCGGACGCTCCTCATCTGTTCTGCCTGATTTGAGGTCATGATACAAATCGCATCATATAATTGCTCTACCTCATCACCTGTCCGGATTTCTATCTCCTTAAGCTTTTTTACATCATTATCCATTTCCTGCTGCTCATCACCATTTTGCGAAAAAGCCTTTACGCTCTTTGTAATGGTGTTTACTGGTAGACTAATTTGGTATTCAATAAACCAATTCACAAAAACTATAAGCACTACAAAAAAGCCCAAATATATAGAAAACATTTCTACAAAAAAACTTCGCTCCATCGATACAATCTGTGTCATATCAATATCCGCACCAACATAACAAACACATTTGTCCGCTGAATCATACACCGGCTCATAGGCTGTGAGTAAATATCCATAATGGTCATTTGTAATTATGGGGTCTATTCTATTTCCCTCTAACAAGTCAGGAACCTGCGATAGAAATCCCTCATCAAATTCTATAATCGTCCCTATTTCTTCTCCTTGTGACCCATCAGCATTTATATCAAAAATAACCTGACATCCATTATCCAATATTTTATATACATATAAATATTTAACATCCTTGGAACTTTGTAACACAGTTGTAAGGAGTTCCTCAGTTTCTTTATAATTTTTTGCTTCACCATGCTTTCGCACATATAAATCGATGTAGTCTCCATCAATTATATCTGCAGCAATTTCCACAGTTACTTCTGCAAGATTTGTGTTTTCCTTAATCAGTGTTTTTCTATAGATATGCATACATATTCCCATACCCGCAAGTGTTATAGCTGCAAGCGAAAATCCAAGAGCAATCAGTACCTTGCCTCTTAACGATATCCACCTATTATTAACTTTTTTTGATTTTTCTGCTTTAAGTTGCAAAATAGGTTTTTGCATCCACCATTTAAAGCGCGCATAATCATAAAATTTTTCCGGAATAAAATGAAGAATAATAAGAACTATAAGAATCGTAATAAGCTTATCCGGAATATCCATTAAAATACTTGATAATACATAGGATAATTCCAGACTAAAATAACCTGTCGAGTACATCAGTCCACTCAATGCCTCACTATCAAATGTGAGTTCATCCATAAACATAGGCAAAAATGCACCCAATCCTCCACCAATCAATATAAATATTAACGTGGACAAAATGATACCCCAGGGGCGCTTAAACAAACCCCTTCTGGCAAGAAATGCCGCAAAGAATGCAATTAAAACATTAAGAACTCCATAATAAAATGAAACAGAATCAAAAAATGACTTGATAATATTCGTAATAAAGCCAACCAGCACACCCGGCAGGTAACCACCAATCACAGCAACAAGTATCGTCCCTACCGTATCCAGATAAAGTGGCAAATCAAGTGCCGTCATAAAGCCTGACAGCAGCAAATTTAATGCTATACCACCCATACTAATCAGCATAGCAATAATATTTTGTCTTTTTGTAATGACAAATTTTTCTCGAAAACTCATCAAAGCCCCCTGTCTACGAAATACTCTCCCTCAAAGTATTCGCATACAAGTTTATTCTACCATTTTCGACTAAGTGCCTCAAGTTGACCATACATATAGAGTTATGCATGCAAAACTCTATATGTGCGAGCTGACAACCGCTGCAAGCAATTAACTTCTCTAAATTATACCCAATATCCTCCCTGCTCTGCCGTCAAAAGCCTTGGTATAACGAAATATTCTCCTCCGTTTGTAAGTCCTATTGATTCTAGATATCTAAGACCATTTCCTTTTTCCGCTTCCGGAAGAACCAAAACGACAAACGTACCCTCTTCCTCGCTCTCAATACTTTTCTTATCCTTTACAGGTAATCCATACATTTCCCCATCAGTATTAATTGAATCAGTTAATATACAATAATCGCCATCTTTGGGAGCTATCAGATTAACTATATTATTCATGGCAAAAGTATTTGCACCATAATATATTTTTCTGATATTGTTTTCAGTGATTTTTTTCAATAGCTTTTGAAGCATATTAATTTTGTCATTCAATGAACCATAGCCCCTAAACATATCCTCTTCAATTATGTCATATCCCCACTCAGTCTGCTGTCTAATGTTATAGTAGTACTTATCGTATTCTGTGGGATTGAAAAAATTAATATAGTTTTGCCCCTTATAATGATAAATCATTCCCTCATTAAATTCAGAATGATCCTTCCTATAATGCAATACATCGATGTTATATTTATCGCTTATAAAAAGCGTGTCGTCACTAAACAGATAGTTTAACGCATCCTGATCCGGCAGGCTTGTATTTTTATATGCATCAAAAAAATCAAACGCTAAAGAAAAAAGGCTTCCTTTTTCTCTTATTTTTTTCAAATTCAAATAAAGTACTCCGGCATTAAAATAATTTTCTTTTTTTACACTTCCATCCTTTACAATATCCGGAAGTGATATACCATGATCAAATATTATATCCCTTACCGCTGCTAGAGAATATTTGCTTATATCTATACTCCAAAGCTCATCAATATCCATAGTAAATAACAAATCCGCATCTAAATATATGAGCTTATCTAAATAATCCAGCTTCTCCGGCATTACAAGTCGAAAAAGGGTACCTATCGTATACATATTAAGAAATTCATTATCTAATTCAAAATCTTTGGCATTCATTTCATGCAGCATAACATAGCCACCATTTTTCATTGCGGTATTAATCAGCCTGACTTTATTAATATATGATAATGTCTCATCATGGAAAATATGAAAGCAAACTTTTTGTCTCGTATTAATAAGGACAGAAAGCATTGTTCCTCCAACAAGAGCGCTATATCTACCTGTCTTATCGTGAAGTCCCATACCAACATGAATCATGTTCTCATATCCATCCGACAGAGACTCTGCCTTTTTTATATCCGGTAATTCCGTCATTTCAATCAGATAATTTTCCAAAATATCATCACAGCAATTGTTAAGATCAGCCCTTATAAAATGAGAGAAATTAATCCCCTTACTTTTAATCTCGTTTTTTTCTAATTCCGTATAACAAACAACTATCTCTGACTGATTGAAAAAACTCAAGTCCTCGTAATCAGCCAGATTATGAAACACCAAAGCCGTCCTAACATTATTGTAGGCTCTAATCTTCTGATATAATTTTTTCTCATATTCAATACCATTTCCCGTTGGTAACTGAAATATTACAATATCATCCGGCTCTACCGCTGCTATAATGCCATCCAGTCTTTTATCAAGGCCCTCCGGTGAATCAGTTGCAACAGGATACCTATAAATCCCCATTTCATAGAAACCAAGGCTTTTACCTAGTCTGGCCATTCTATTATGTATAGAAATATTTGTATCTTTTGTTCCATATATATTTGTGATATGTACCTTCATGCGTAACCCCTCCATCTATAGATTTTTGAAAAACATCAGTTATTCAAGAATCGTAAATACCAAGAAATGGCATTAAATCTTCAGCGATTTAAGATATTGCTTTTGTTCCTCTGTAATCCTTCTGCTCTCTATACTTTTCTGAATGGCTTTGTTATGGGTCCAGTCATCAAGTCTTTTTTCCTCTATAAAGGGCAGAACGCTTTCATACTGTTTCGCAAGGGCAGTTGCGAAATACCATGCAATCATCATATTGATGTAATATTCTTCACTCCTTAATCCAGCCACCATCTCAGGATACTTCGGATTATAGTCATCATCCAAAAAATGCTTCATCAACATTCCCACACCGAATCTCACTGTGTATGTCTTATCAGAGCAAATCCATTTCTTTATGTATTCCAAAAGATCTTCCTTGTGCTTCTTAAAGGTTATAGGGGACATCTGATCGCAGGTAGCCCAGTTATCCACATATGGAAGAAATCTCTCCAGTTCCTCCATACATTCATCATAATCCTTCATTTCAGATAGGATAAAGGCATGCAACTGGTTCTCTTCAAAATATCTATGAGGAAACTCCTCCAGAAAACTCTTATAATCTCCGGAATTCAACATCTCTTTTGCTATCGTCTTAAGCTCAGGAGATCTCACACCAATCACCGACTCTGGTTCTAGGGTAGGGATTATCTTTATCTGCATTTCACGATATTTAAGGTCCTGAAGTTCAAGCAATCTCCCTGACAAATCTGTTCTATTCATCCCCTGGAACTCCTTCGCATTTTCCTAATTTCTGTCTTATTCAAGTATTTTGTCTTATCCCTCCGTCTCTATCTGTTCCTCCGCTATGATATCAGCCTACTTCATGCACTTCTCTATAGCATCCAGAATTGATTGCGTCCATTCCTTCTGGAAAATCCACGCCTCATGCTGCATGTCAAAAGGCATGATGTCTGGATTGCGGAAGTGTCGCAGATATCGCTTTTCATACTTTGGTCCCATCTTCAGCGCATAGATGACGTGCACTGTGGTTCCCTCCACATGGATGTCGTCCTCCAAGGGAGTCACGTAATCCGAATAGAATTCACGGGCGACCGTTTTGGGGTGCAGGGAAACCATGCTTTTAGCAAACTCACCCATGAATTCGGATGTTTCCTCATCCATATTCATGCCGAAATTTTTGACCAGCATGTCCTGTAGCTTCTTCTGCTTCTTTTCGCTTTTCCAAGCGTCGCCAATCCACTTTCCAACAATCCATGTCATGATGCGGGCAACAAACGGGCTGCCCTGATCCAGATCGGAGCTGCCGATGAATCCGTGATTGATGTGGATGCGCCCTCTCTGAATGAGCAACCCTACAAAGCTACCGCCGAGGGATGAGCCGTAAGCGCCGTCCACACGCCCGTTATGCTCTTTCAGTATGTAGTCCTCGATCTTCGCCGTCACTGTCAGCATATCCGTGAAGGGCTTCGTCTTTTTCTCGTCGTCAAAGCCGTCGTAATTAACGCAAATCAGGTGATATTGCTCTGCCAGCCGGTCGATCACCGTGTGGAAGTTGATCTCCCAGGTACAGGCCGTACCCGGCAAAAGCAGCATTGTTTTCCCATTTTCAAGCCCCATTTCCGTAAATTTCATTGTGTAGCACCCCCTTCTTTCCTGTCACCTTTATCATATATTTTTTAGTCTTGTCTGTTGCAATATCTTTAACGCATCTACATGCCATATAAGATATCTTTATTAACTCAAGATACAAACAACTTCTGTATGCATGGTGTGCCCGAACTGGTCGCAGACTGTGTACTTTTTCAGGTGGTAACCGGCCTCCTCTAGATACTTGAGGTCCCGGGCAAGGGTGGCACTGTCACAGCTGACATAGACTATGCGGGAAGGGGACATGGATATCATGGTGTCGAGCGCAATCTTATCGCACCCCTTCCGTGGGGGATCCACAACTATCACATCAGGGCTTGTCATATCTGCATATGTCCTG
>FLNY01003911.1_pt1 | contig 21186 bp, 16 predicted proteins | sample 1140381 | NCBI WGS metagenome assembly FLNY01 (sample SAMEA3878172, study PRJEB12797) | bioreactor metagenome | biome: Moose rumen | place: Sweden | collected 2011-10
AAGAAATTGTTTTAAAACAATTTCTTGTCTGGCAAAGCCAGATTTCTGCGGATGTTTTCATTAATTATCCGCAGAAAGTCATAGATTCTTGTTTTTCATCAGAAAAACAGGAATCGTAAATACCAAGAAAATAGATTTATCTATTTTCTTGTCCTGCGAAGCAGGATTCTTGCGGGAAATTTCATATTTCTCCCGCAAGAAGTCATAGGTTTTTGATTTTCCTCAGAAAATCAAAAGCCTATAATATTTTGCAATTTTAAAATACCCTTCAATCAGATTATCATTTTCTGATTGAAGGGTATTTTTATTTCTAATTATTCTTCATGATTTGAATACTGACTACGATCTCTATTTGCGAAACGAGTGTATTCGGGTAACCACGCAAGCTCTATTGTTCCTACCGGACCATTACGTTGCTTTGCCACGATTATCTCTGATATGTTTTTCTGCTCAGTATCATGATTATAATAATCATCACGATAAATGAACATAACCACATCCGCATCCTGCTCTATAGCTCCCGATTCTCTCAAATCAGAAAGCATTGGTCTATGTTCCGGTCTCTGCTCAACAGCACGAGACAACTGCGATAGCGCAATTACAGGTACATTTAGCTCACGCGCCAGCGCCTTTAGAGATCTGGAAATATCAGAAATCTCCTGCTGTCTGCTTTCGGATTTGCCTGAGCCTGACATCAATTGCAAATAATCGATAATTACAATCGACAGATCATGTTCCATCTTGTATTTACGGCACTTACTGCGAAGCTGACTTATCGATATACCCGGTGTATCATCAATTATAAGCTTGGAATTACCAATCTTTCCTGCTCCTTCTATCAGCTTCTCCCAATCCGCCTCCTGCAAATTACCGGTTCTAAGCTTCTGCGCATCAACCCTTGATTCTAATGAAAATAGACGATTCACAAGCTGTTCTTTTGACATTTCCAATGAAAAAATCGCAGCACATAAATGCTCATGAATAGTAATATACTGTGCAAGATTCAATACGAATGCTGTTTTACCCATAGATGGTCTGGCTGCAATAAGGATCAAATCCGATCTCTGCAGTCCGGCTGTCTGATAATCCAAATCTATAAATCCCGTCGGAATACCTGTAACCGAGCCCTTTTGTTTCGATGCCTGCTCAATTTTGTTGAGGGCATTCATAACAACCTGTCTTATAGGGACATAATCGCTTTCGCCACGATTCTGAACAAGTGCAAATATATCCTTCTCTGTCTGATTAAGTATAGTCTCTACATCTTCTGTCCCCTCAAAACACATATTTTCAATGTTTTGATTGACTTTAATTATATTTCTGAGAACAGATTTATTTTTTACAATATTTGCATATTCCTTGGCATTGACAGATGTTGGTACCGATAGTACCAATCTCTCCAAATATTCTAACGAAGCCACTTCGGGCGATATATTCTTCTCTTTTAATTTGTTTTGAATCGTAACCTCATCAACAGGCTGTGATGAATTATATAATTCAACAATAGATTCAAACAATATACCGTATTCCTGCTGATAAAAATCATCCTTCGTCACTATCTCCGAGCACACAGGAATAACATCTTTATCAATAATCATTGAACCTACAACTGCCTGCTCCGCCTCAAGGTTTTGAGGCATGGTTCTTCTCAAGGTGTTATTTTCGTCCATAAATATCCTCTGCTAAAATTATGTCTATTAATCACTGTTTTAAGAGATAAGTAGATATATTTACAAAAAACAATCTACTGCGCTGCCACATGCACCCTAAGAGTAGCTGTAACCTGTGGATGCAGCTTAACCTTGACCTCATAGGTTCCAAGAGATCTGATAGGATCATCCAAAACTATCTTTTTCTTGTCGATTTCTTTGCCGTATTGCTTCTTGGCCGCCTCAGCTATTTCTTTTGTGGAAACAGAACCAAATGTCCTTCCTCCCTCACCTGTTTTGATGGTAGTCTCGACTTTCCATTCTTCGATTTCCTTTGCCAATGCCTGCGCTGCCTCAAGATTCTCCTGAGCAATCTTCTCGGCGTTTTTATTCTGAAGCTTCAAATCGTTAAGAGCTGCATTTGTTGCTTCCTTACCAAGCTTTTTCTTAAAAAGCATATTGCGGGCGTAGCCTTCATTAACCTCTACTACCTCGCCCTTTTTTCCAAGGGATTTTACATCCTGTAAGAGTATTACTTTCATAGTTTAATCTCTCCCTCTTCTACCATTTTATTAATTGTTTCTTCTAAGTCCTTGCGGACTTCCTCTACAGTACGATTCTGAACCTGAGCGCCAGCCACATTAACATGACCTCCGCCTCCAAGCCGTCTCATAATGCTCTGAACATCTATCTCATCTATAGAACGCGAGCTTATATACACCTTGTCCATGAAACGCGTAAGTACAAAGCTGGCCTTTATTCCAACTATATTAAGCAATTCATTTGCTGCCTGGGCGCCAACTACGGTTGGAGACTCAAGCTGACCATCTGACTGACATTCGGAAATGGCAAATACTCCCTTAAAGGTCGTTGCATTACGCACCACCTCTGCTCGCGCCTTATATGTTTCCATATTTTCTCGAAGCATTTTTCGAACGCGGGTAACCTCCGCACCATTTCTTCGAAGAAAAGCTGCAGCCTCAAATGTACGGACACCGGTCTTTGTCATAAAGTTATTTGTGTCTATTAATATACCGGCATATATACAATCCGCCTCAGTCGGATTGATTGTGATTTTGTCAGCAAAGTACTGCAATACCTCAGCTATCATCTCGCTGGCTGATGATGCATAAGGCTCAATATAAGAGAGAATTGGATTCTCAATCACCTCATCTGCCTGTCTGTGATGATCAATAACAACTACATTTTTGTTTTTGTAAAGCAGCCCCGGGCATTCTACTATGCTTGGTCTATTTGTGTCGACCACCATAATAAGCGTATTGTCATTGCATAAATTGAGAGCCTTCTCACTTGTGATAAACATATCATCCGGATACTCTGACTTTTCGGTAAAGCTCTCAACGACCGGTCGCATTGAACTGGTGACTGTATCCAAAACAATATTAACCGGCTTGTCAATTTCTCTACCGGCGACAAACACACCTACAGATGCGCCCAAACAATCTGCATCAGAAAGATTATGTCCCATTACGATAATTCGCTCTCGGGTCTCCATCAACTCTCTAAGAGCCTGCGCCTTAACTCTGGCCTTGACTCTCGTGCTACGCTCAACCTCTTTGCCGTGTGTACTGTAATAAGAGACATTCTGTCCATCTTTGACTACGACCTGGCAACCGCCTCGACCTAATGCCAAATCTATTGCAACCTGTGCATATTGAGCATTCTGAGTATAGCTATCACTTCCAAGTCCCAAGCCAATACTGAGGGTAATCTCTTTTTCATTACCCATCTTTATGCCCATTACATCCTCAACAATAGAGAATTTGTCCTTTTCAAAATTATCTAAATATTTATGCTGGAAAATAATAAGGTATTTATCCTTTTCCAATCGACGAACAATTGCATCTGCCTCACCAAAATATTTGTTAATCTTGCGATCAATCAAAGCTAAAAGCATAGACTGCTTGGCATTTTCTACCTGCTCGAAGACCTCATCATAATTATCTATATACAAAAGACTGGCTACCATAGCCTGATCGTTGATTTTCTCTTTTGTCTCCTGGATATCTGTCTCATCAAAGAGAAGAACAGCAACCAGTCCCTCGCCATTGTCATCAGAATCAGGAAGAAGAGCACCACCTGATAAAGGTTCAGTCATATCCAGACGTTGTAGGCATGCTAAATATTTGCGCTCCTTGTATTCGATATGAATATCAAAGCTATCTTCCTTGGCATGCTCTATACCCTCACGCGTAATCTCGGAAAAAATACTTGTGATAGATTTGTTGTAAGTCTTGCTTTTCTCGACAAGCTCACTAAACTCATCATTCATCCACATAATTCGTCCCGTGACATCCAACAAGACATATGGCAAGCGAAAATTCTTCAACAGTTCCTTTTGAACAGTACCATAATGAACAGCGTATTCAATTATTGTATTGCGGAATGCCTTTAGGTGAAGCTTGTAGTATGCAAAACAACATATTGCAAATATTACAACGATAATAGCCATAATGGCAGCAAGACTCGGTTCTGTAAAGCTAACAGCAATACATCCTATAATGAACACTATGGTCATATAAATGGGAAATCTAAGATAGCGCTTCAAACGCGCCTTGTATTTTAAAGAATCAATCATCACGTTCTCCCTAATGTATATCACTCTATTGTAATTGCCCTCTGCAACAACATATCTAATTGACTTACTTTAGAAATCAACTCAAATCAAGTGATATTATATCATATTTTCATATTGGATGTAGTATTTCGGTAAAATGACCATACCAATTTAGTTATTCTGACATTGTGTGTTTTTTTTGTGTTTCATATAATAATTTTGTAACGGGGGTTACCCTAATTTTTAAAAGGAAGGATATTTATTATGGCAGACATTTCATTAAAAAACATTAATAAGGTTTATCCAAATGGCTTTCAGGCTGTTAAGGATTTCAATCTTGAGATTCAGGATCAAGAATTTATCATTTTCGTAGGACCTTCTGGTTGTGGTAAGTCTACAACACTTCGTATGATTGCAGGTCTTGAGGAAATTTCTTCAGGCGAGCTTCTCATTGACGGAAAGCTTATGAACGATGTAGAGCCAAAGGACAGAGATATCGCAATGGTATTCCAGAACTACGCTCTTTATCCACATATGACAGTTTACGATAACATGGCATTCGGTCTTAAGTTGCGTAAGGTTCCTAAGGATGAGATTGATAAAAAAGTTCGCGAAGCAGCTAGAATACTCGACCTTGAGAAGCTCCTCGACAGAAAACCAAAGGCTCTTTCAGGTGGTCAGAGACAACGTGTTGCTATGGGACGTGCTATCGTTCGTAATCCTAAGGTATTCCTTATGGATGAGCCTCTTTCAAACCTTGATGCAAAGCTTCGTGTTCAAATGAGAACAGAGATTTCTAAGCTTCATGATTCTCTTGGAGCTACAATGATCTACGTTACACATGATCAGACAGAGGCTATGACTCTTGGAACAAGAATCGTTGTTATGAAAGACGGTGTTGTTCAGCAGATTGATACACCTGCAAATCTCTATCAGAAGCCATGCAACCTCTTTGTTGCCGGATTCATCGGTAGCCCACAGATGAACTTCCTTAATGGTAAACTTAATGCAGATTGCACAACTATCCAGGTTAACGGTGCAACAATTCAGATTCCACCAGCAAAGTCAAAGGCTCTTTCAGAGAAAAACTATGGTGGTAAAGAAGTAATCCTTGGTATCCGTCCAGAGGATATTCATGATTCTCAGATTTATGTTGATACACAGAGCTCATCTGTTATCGAGGCTAAGATTTCTGTTTACGAACTTCTTGGTGCAGAAGTTTACTTATATTTCGATTATGCCGGCACTCAGGTTACAGCTAGAGTTGATCCTCGTACAACAGCTAGAGGCGGCGATACAGTTAAGTTTGCTCTTGATATGGAGAAGGCTCACTTCTTTGACAAGGATACTGAAATCACTATCGCAAACTAAATTCAATAATCTTAATGCCATCCTGCATTATTGTAGGATGGCATTTTTATTTTCTGTTATTTTTTGAATCCGATTATCTACTTTTGAATAAAAGAAATATATAGACTATAATTATTGTTATCTTTTGAAAGGCAGTATATTCTATGGATAACAATAGCAAAAAGCAAAAATTACTTGAACAGCTCAGCAACGCGACCGGCATAAACTTTTCTATCAACGACTCAGATCTCACTGAAGATGAAACCATTGATAAATTAAAAGAAATGGTTTCAAGATTTAATATCCTTGATTCAAAAAGCTCCTTTTATAGAGCTTATCTGACCAGGGAATTATCATACTCTGATGCTGCAGCATATTTGCACAGATTCCATATAATCGAGGATTGCATTCGAATGATATTTTATTTGGAGAGCCAAATCGATTATTCTAAGGAGACTGTTTCTCTATTAAAAAGTCTTTTGCCCGGAGCTACCGACACGTTAATTGAAATCGATTCAAAACATCTTGCACTTTTAATTCATTTTGAAGAATCTCCGTCAGATAATGAAGTTAACCGGGTATGTCATGAATTTCTTGATATGCTCGAATCAGAAGGATTTATGTCATTTAAAATAGCATATAATCTACCTGTAAATAAATTTACAGAATTGCCTGCGTCATACAAAGATGTTGTTATCGCAATGCGTATAGGAAATATATTTCGTAGCAACGAACATGTATACTCTTACAGCACGCTCGGACTAAGCCGTTTGCTTTTCAATATTCCCATTAATGAAGTTGAAACATATTTAAACAATCATATAAATATTAGCATTTTATCGCAACTTAACGCGGAGACATTAAACCTTTTGGAGGTATTTTTCGATAATGATTTGTCATTGGCGGAGACCAGTCGTAAAATGTTTATTCATCGAAATACCTTGATATATCGTCTGGACAAATTTGCCGATTTCACCGGATATGATGTAAGAAAATTCTCTGATGCCGTCACGGTTAAGATTTCTCTCATGCTATATAACTATATTAACTCAAATAAATAAATCGCTCGTGGCTTCATATCCTATGTTCAACTGTAGAAGAACATAGGATTACAAGTCACGAGCGGTATCATTCATAAAAAAAGTATTGTTTTAAAAAATTTTCTCGATATATCTAGGATAATCTACGAGCTCCATCTCCTATCTCAACAACATAGAACTCAGCATCCAAATCGTATTTCTTCTTATAAGCCTTACCAACTGTTTCCTTGAAATTTTCAACAGAATCATTTTCAACAATGGCAACTGTGCATCCACCGAAGCCGCCACCTGTTATTCGTGCACCAATAACACCGGGTACAGCCCACTCTGTCTCAACTAAGAAGTCAACCTCCTCACAAGAAACCTCGTAATCATCACGAAGAGAAATATGGCTGGCATTCATAAGCTCTCCAAATCGTTTAATATCATTATTATTGAGGGCCTCAACAGCCTCTATTGTACGCTGATTCTCTGCTACAGCATGCTTTGCTCTACGATAATTCACCTCATCCTTTATAGATGAGCCATACTTGGCGAATTCCTCGTTTGTGAGCTCTCCAAGTGTGGAAATACCACACACCGCCTGTAAGTCTGCAAGCGCCTGCGAACTTTCATTTCTTCTATCGTTATATGCGCTGTCAACAAGAGAATGCTTCACCTTTGAATTCGTTATAACTATTTTGGCATTTTCTAATTTTACTGTTGCATATTTATAGGATAAATCTGCACAGTCAAGGAAAATGGCGTGGTCTTTTTGTCCCATTGCTACCGCAAATTGGTCCATTATACCGCAATTACAACCATTAAAATTGTTCTCTGAGTATTGTCCAATAAGCGCAAGCTCTGTCATTGTCTTATTAAGATCAAATAAATCTGTCAAAACCGTACCAGTCAGCACCTCTAATGATGCAGATGACGATAAGCCTGAGCCATTAGGAATATTACCCCAAACAACCATTTCAAATCCTGATTTAATTTCAGATCCTTTCTCTATAAGAGCCCATGCGACACCAAGAGGATAATTTGCCCAATTATATTCATCCTTATTTACAAGCTCATCCAAAGAACTCTCTATCACACCATATTTCTCGATATTGGCAGAATAAAGTAGTATTTTTCTATCATCTCTCTTTCTAGCAACTGCATATGTGCCTATTGTTAAAGCACACGGAAAAACATGACCACCATTATAATCCGTATGCTCACCTATAAGATTCACACGTCCGGGAGCAAAATACGTCCTAATATCTCCCTCTGCACCAAATTTTTCTTCAAATAATACCTTTAATTCGTTCTGATTCATCTCTTCTCCTCAAATATCTTTCTATTTCACCTATTTTTTATTCGTAAATATCCCTCTTATTGTATTTCTTCATTGCGCTAATCAATTTCTCCGAAGGACTAAAAACAAGCTTAAAATCGTAGTTTTTCTCCTCGTTATGTCCCACTAAAATGTAATCTTTTACGTCTTCGTCATGAGCAGAGCAGTCGTATTCTTTCATCTTTACATTGTCATATTTAAGACTTTCATTGGTTCCGACGGCTGCAATCTGTCGAATCTCTGACGATTCAATACTGACAACATGCTTACGCTTTTCGTTATTTATAATCTTTGCGACCTCGAGACTACCATTGGTATAATCATACTCATACTCGATATTCTTATTCCCTATAATAATAAATGTAATTACAATAAAAACTATGCATAAAACAGCTGAAAAAGGTAAAAAAACGCCCATTAAAGCTGCTATAGCCATAATAATTGTTATTACAAGACATGCAATCTTGATTGCCCCCTGTGTTCCTGTAGGTTTTGATTTTACTGCGTCCTCTACAAAAGTGTCATTTGATTCAAACATAAAATACCTCCTCTATAATTCAGTTTCGGAAACTTCTGTTTTTGTACTCCATCCTGTCTAGTATAACAAACCAGCTTTTTAGGATAAACCTTATTTTAACAATTTTGTTCATAACCAAGAAAGAGTTTTGCTTTGCAAAACGTAAACAGTGCGAGCCGGCAGTCGCTGCAAGCAATTAACTTCTTCTGCCGGCGAGACACCTCTTACAAGCGTAGCTTGTTTTTTTTTACTTTATAAGAATTACATAGTAATTTTCTATAAAGTAAAAAAGAGGCAGCCTTCGCCGCCTCAAAAAATGTTTTATATTCCCCTAAAGCTAAAGCTTACTTCCAGCTTTTCATTGTTATTCAGCATAAACTCAGGATGCGTCTTTGATCCCCATGTGTCATCACCGGCTATACCCATCTGTCGACCAATTCTTACATGTGTAAAATGCGAAAGTGGCAACTCCGTATGATGCATCGCTTCTTCTATTTCATGAGGTGTATATGGTAATGCCGATACGCCAAGGCCGTTCGTTACGAAAATAATACCATCTCCACGTTCATCTGTAATCTTTGCATATCTTACTTCCTGCTTATTTCCGCATTCCTGAGGTACTAAGTACTTTGACATATTGTCCGCTACCTTGCACTCATAAACCCCTATTTTGGCGTGTGCACGGTCATTATAGGTCTCCTCTGGCCCCTTGCCATACCATTCCATATTTTCCAAATCTGCGTCTAGGGCAAATGCCATCGAAAGTTCCGGGAGTTCTCCAATCTCATCACACTTATCCAATCCTAAAGAAACATCCACCAAACCATCTGAATTTACGACATATTTTACTTTGCAACTACTAACCGGTTTTGTAGCCATATGATATGTATATGTAATTGATACATAATTATCCGTTTCCTCAACTACAGGTACCTCATTAACATTCTCTCCCATAAGACTTGTAGAAATATACATGCTTGCCAGCTTCCACTGTCCGGCTCTGAATGGCAATTGATTTGCTATATCATTCTCTGTCATGGCACGCCAAAAATTTGGCATAACAGTACGCTTTAATAATTCTTTACCATGATATCTGTACGAAGTGAGGCCCTTTTGCCATGTAAATAATACTTCAAATTCATCACCTCTTACGCCTAAATTATGGAACCCTCTTGTGACTGTAAGAGTCTTTTTAGGACCTCTGATTACTCTAAACTTTCCTACTACATCCTGGCCGTACGCAACCTCATGTCCTCTAGGTGCCCAGAGCGTGTCATCTTTTAATACAAATGACAATGTAACTACATACTCGTCATCCTTTGGTAGCTTTATGTTTAAATCATAATCTACAGACTGGAGCGGCTCACAATCTATGGTGAGCTCCTCTCTTATCTGTAATTCACCGGTTCTTTCTATTGTTAGAATAGCATCATATTCACTTGTATTTGTAAATAGATTCCTATTCTCAATATGAGCTACACCATCTTTTATTTTTATCATTATATTCTGATAATCATATTTGACCTCTTGCATTTTCGGACTGGGATCACGATCTCTACTATAACAAATGCCATCTCCCGAAAAGCTACCATCATTTGGTCTGTCATCAAAATCACCGCCATAGCCCTCGAATTCCACGCCATAACGATCCTGGGTAGTGATAGCCTGATCAATATAATCCCAAATAAATCCGCCTTGAAACAGTGGTTCTTCATATGCCAGCTCAGTATATTTAAACATTGCCCCGCACGAATTTCCCATTGCATGCATATATTCACAATTGATATATGGTTTATCTCTATGTGTGGATAACCACTCTTTTATTTCTCTAACCGGTGCATACATTGTGGATTCCATATCTGAGATTCCGTCAACTCTTCTGTCATTATAGACACCTTCATAATGCACTAATCGAGTATCATCCCATTCATGAAATTTATCATGCATCTTCTTAAGATTATTTCCACCATAGCTTTCATTTCCAAGAGACCATATAAGTATACACGGGTGGTTTTTGTCCCTCTCAAACATACTGTGAGCCCTATCGATTACATTCTCAGTGTACTCATCTCTATCACCGGGCACAGCATATTCATTGCCTCTTTGCTTTGTAATGAGAATTGGAATCTGCCAGGTACCATGTGTCTCCAGATTAGTTTCATCAATAACATATAATCCAAACATATCGCACAATCTATAGAATGCAGTCTGGTTTGGATAATGGCTGGTTCTGATCGCATTTATATTATTCTGCTTAATGGTTATAATATCTTTTAGAATATCCTCCTCATCAAGCGCTCTTCCTTTCAAAGAAGAAAATTCATGACGGTTTACCCCCTTAAAAACAATTCTCTTGCCATTAAGGTGCATCACATTATCAATCAGCTCGAATCGTCTAAATCCAACCTTTTCTAACACAACCTCGGATAAACGTCCTGTTTCTCCAAAAACATCTAGTTTTAAATCAAACAGATATGGATTCTCTGCACTCCAAAGTATCGGCTCTCTTACATGAATCTCCATGTGATTACGTCCATCCTCAAGTGGCATTCGATTTAACAGCTCCTCATCATCATCTGCAAGAGTCATTGCTACCGCACCACTTCCTATAACATCCATATCAATAACTAATGTAGCATCTTTATAGTCGGCATCTATAAGAGTCTGTATTCTCAAATCTCTAATATGTGTCTTAGGTATTGTATATAAATATACCTCCCTAAAAATACCGGAAAATCTAAAGAAATCCTGATCCTCACACCAACTTCCGGCTGTCCATTTAAATACCTGAACAGCCAATTTATTTTCTCCCTTTATAACATAATTGGTTATATCAAATTCAGATGGAGTAAAACTATCCTCGCTGTAGCCAATATATTTACCATTTATCCACAACGCGAATCCACTTTCCACACCCTGAAAAGATATATATACTGGTCTATCTTCCATAAATTCCGGCAGGATAAAATACTTCACATAGTTTCCAACCGGATTGTCAATTGAAGGGATTTCTCCCGGCTCTAAATCTTCATGTCCATCCCATGGATATTGTGTATTAACATATTGTATTCTGTCATATCCCTCAAGCTGTATATGGGCAGGGACCCTGATATCATCCCAGCCCTTACAGTCTCTACTCTCCTCAAAAAATAACTTATCGCAAGAATCATAATTTTTGGCAAACTCAAATTTCCACATCCCATTCAAAGAATACTTAAAATTCGATTTTGCACCGTAATCGTAGTTATCACTGTCATAGAATTCATGATCTGAATGTGCTTCTAATCTGTTCTCCTGAAAAATTTTTGGGTCTTTTACAATTTCATAATTGAATTCTGACATATCATTTCCCCTTATTAATAATTAGTTCTATTCATATAGCAAAATTGAACTTACTTTACTTCAAATAGAACTATTTAACAGAACCGGTAATACCTTCTGCAAACTGCTTTTGAAGTACGAAGAATACTATCATTGTAGGTAATGAACAGAACAATACGCCAAGCATTGTCATACCATAATCCACAGTGTATCCACTTGAAATATTTGCTATAAACATTGGCATAGTCTGTGCTCTATTATCACTCATTACAACCTTTGGCCACATATAGGCATTCCATGCATTCATAAATGTAATAACTGCAGCTGCTGCATATATTGACTTTTGTATAGGAACATACATCTTAAAAAATATTTTCCATTCAGGCAAACCGTCAATTCTGGCCGCTTCCATAATATCCGGTGGAAAATTTCTGGAATTCTGCCTAAACATCATAATCATAAACGGTGTTGAAATTCCCGGAAGAATAAATGCCCACACGGAATTTAATAATTTTGCTTTCGAAATTAACTGATACAGCGGAACCATTGTAGCTACCTGCGGAACCATCATAGCTAGAAGAAGTATACTAAAAAGTCTATCTTTTCCCTTATCATGATATAATTCAAATCCATATCCTGCTATAGAACAAACAAATAATGTAAATATTGTCTGTACTATAGAATACAAAAATGAGTTTCCCATACTAGACCATAGTGTTCCTTGAACCGCAGTCTTTAGGTGCTCAAAATTTATTACCAATTGATTTCCAAATGCAATTGAACCTCTAGCAACATTGATAGATGAATTTGTTGCTGCTGCAATCATCCAATATAGCGGAAATATCGATATTAACGAGCATATAATCAAAAATATATATGTGGGTATAAGTCTTCGCTGAACCATTGATTTGTTTTTCTTAATCACGAGTATCACCTACTTTCAAGCTTATGAATGCCAATATACCAACCAAGATAAATACTACAAATGACATTGCTGATGTATAACCTAACGCGCCTACACCTTGTCCAAATGCCTGGTTATAAATGTAATGTGACATTGTAATTGTTGAATTTGCGGGACCTCCACTTGTCAGGTTCATTGACTCGTCGAACAACTGCAATGTACCATTAATTGACATTATCGCTGTCATAACGATTGTTGGTTTTAGCAACGGTACTGTAATATACCAAAAAGTTTTCCATCCACTGGCTCCATCAATTTTGGCAGCCTCATATACGGAATACTCAATATTCTGCAAACCGGCAAGATAAAATACCATATTATATCCGGTCCATCTCCAAATAAGTGCAATAATGATAACTGCCTTTGCTGTACCCGGAGTACCTAGCCAGTTAATATTCTCGCTTATAATTCCTATTTTCATTAAAACTGCATTTATAAGTCCCTGTGTTGCAAACATCGATTTGAAAATCAATGAATATGAAACAAGTGATGTAGCACAAGGTAAAAATATACAAGTTCTGAATAATCCCTTGAATTTCAAGTCCTTATTATTGAGAAGCTGTGCTAAAAGTATCGCCAGAACCAGCATAATAGGCACTTGTATTATCAAATAAAAGAACGTATTTTTCATTGAAGTAATGAAAATACTGTCCTGTAACATTCGTGTGTAATTGTAGGTAAGCGGATTTGCGAACGCAATATTTACACCCTTACCCGTTTTTAAAGATGTAATAAAAGCTTTTACAATAGGATAAAAGCTCATGATAAAAATGAGAATAGTTGCTGGTGTAAGGAATATCCAGCCGGCTGCCAATTGCTTATTAGCAAGTGTCATTCCACGTCTTTTCTTCTCCACTTTGGCATCCCCCTTCTTTTCTTTAAAAAAGGGAAGTGGGCTTGCCACTTCCCCTAATTTCATTCACTTAGTGTTCTAATTAGTCTAATTCCATTTCGAATCGCAACTGCTCTTCAGCATTTGCGATTGCTGCATCAACATCTTCTCCATTTGTAAGTACATTCTGAAGCGCTGTTGCAAGCTGTGTACGAGCTGCATAATGATAATCTGACTGCTCGATTGTTGGTACATGCTGTGTATACTCTACGATTTCTGCATAGATTGCCTGATCATTGAAATACTCAACACCCTGCTGATATACATCCGACTCAGCTGCTGCTGCACATGTTCCGATAACGCCACCATTCAAAAGAGCCTCATCATATGTAATTGACTGTCCATCTGAAGCAGAACCACCACCGAATGTATATGCAAGGAAATCCTTTGCAAGTTCTGTCTTTGAGCAGTTTGCTGTAATGTAAAGTGATGAACCTCCGTTTGAAGCATAGCCTTCCTTACCTGTAAGTGTAGGAGCTGTTGTGATCTCCCACTTACCTGAATTATCTGCTACCTGCTCGATTGTTGGGATAATCCAGTTACCATTGTATACACCGGCAACCATATCTCCCTGAATTGCCTGATCTGTATAATCACTCCAATCATTTGCAAGATAAAGTACATTATCCTGGGCTAATGTTACAAGAACATTGAAAATCTCAACTAATGTCTCGTTCTCTGTAAAGTATGGCTCGCCATCCTTGAACTGAGAAACACCCTCGCCCTGAAGCATCAGATAGAATAAATCATTTCCATCGCCATCCATGCAAAGCAAATATTTGCCTGTTGCATCATATACATCTTTTCCAATCTCATCGAATTCATCCCAGGTAATTCCTGTAACATCATCAAGTGTATATCCAGCTTCCTCCAAAAGATCTGTTCTATAAGCAAAAATTGCTGTACCTGCATCTACAGGGAAACCATAGTGAACACCATTAACTGTTGAATATGAAAGCTTTTCTGCTCCAAGTCCATCCCAATCAACATCAGCATCATCAACTGACTGCCATGCATCAGGATAATTGGTTACATACTGCTGAATGTAGTGATCCTGGAAAAGCACTATATCCGGTAATGTGCTGTAATCACCGGCCTCTGCTGCAAGTGTTACTGCATTCTCTACATCTGAAGACTGTGACTGTGTAATGATCTCAAGATGAAAATCCGGATTAATATCCTGATAATCCTTCTCAGCTGCCTCAAGTGCCGGGATATTAAAATTCTCATCCCAAGCATAAACTGTTAATGTGTTCTCATCATCTGATTGTACTGCAACATCAGCTGTATCCTCTGTTGTTGCATCTGATGATGCTGAGTCTGTTGTGTCTGCTGAACTACCGCATGCAACAAGTGATGCAACCATTGTTCCGGCAAGCACGAGTGAAAGTAATTTTCTTTTCATTCTCCATTCTCCTTATCTATTTGTTAGATTTTCGAGGCCTTAATCTGTGCATATTGCACAAGTTTTATCCCAATACCGACCTCTTATATAGTCATAATACTCATGTGCGCAATTTTTGTGCAACTAAAATTGTTCATATAATTTGCATATTCGACTATTAGAAATTGTTAAATATTTGTTTTTGCTTTAGTTTTTGTTGGAATTGTGACGATATTCTTGCGGGAACAATATAATATTTCCCGCAAGAAAGTCTTGAAATTAAAATATAGATAATCTGATTACCAGCCTTTTTTTGCGCTGATTTTATAATTTTTCTTGGTCATTCCAAAATGACTCTCATCTTTCTTCCATTGATATGGTGTCTTACCTGTCAATTTTTTAAAATTCCTATTGAATGTAGAAGGAGTCTGATATCCTACCCTGAAACCTACTTCCTCCATTGCATAATCCTTATTTTGGATGAGTTCACAAGCCTTATCAATACGAACCATATTTAGATAATCCAATGGCTTCATACTCATACTTTCCTCAAATATACGACGAAAATGACTTTCTGAAAGTCCACATTCTCCTGCGACATCGCTCATTTTTATTTCTTCTGCATAATGATCTGCTATATAATTTACACTTTTTTCTATGTAGGAATTTAGTCGCTTTTCCTCCAGTGTAAGAGAAGAACTCATATCCTCATTTATACGCAAAAGCTCGGCTACAAATGCCCTTAAATAGCCTTTGACCGCCTCCTTGTAATACGGCTTTTTCTCGCGATACTCCTCAATAATATTGCGAACTATCGACGTTAGTGCCTTATTTTGATTCCATTGCACAACATAGCCCTGATTATTAATCCTTTTGATAATCTCTTCCGGTAGCAACCTGCCCAGATTCATCTCCTGACGGATGAAACTATCGATATCAATAAACAAATATTCCCACTTACAAACTGCGTTTTCATAACTCTTTGTCTCATGCGGAATATTCTCAGGAATAATTGTAATAATACCACCCTTATAATTTACGCTGGATTCTTCTATGGTGAGCTTGCCATTTCCCCAATAGCAATAACCTATCTCCATATAATTATGAAAATGCAAAAGATTCTCTGTAACAGCTCCATAGCTTTGTACCCAGCTTTCTCCTAAAAGTGCAAGCACATAGTGTCCTGATGGAATTTCATAATATCTGTACTCGATTTGTCGTTTCTGCTTTGACATAACAAACAGCCCCTATTCTTCTATAACTCAACTTTACTATAAACGAATCTTCAAATCTCTTAGTTTTCGTTACGCTTTGAATCGTATTATACCACAAAATGGGCTGTCGCACAGTAATGCAACAGCCCCTATATTTTTTAATTAAATCTTTCTATCCAATAATATCTTAATCTATTGGAAGAACTTCATCTCTTCTTCCAAATTCTTTGCTATATCATTTAGTCCGTTTGCCTTTTCAGAAAGTCTATCCATTGTTTCTGAAAGCTCAGTCATAGATGCCTTGGTCTCCTGTGAGCTTGCTGCATTTTCCTCGGAAATCGATGACAATGATGTTATTGTATCTGAAATAACCGTGGATGCTTCATCGCTTTTCTTTACATTGACAGCAATTTCCCTGGTTAATGCAACAGACTTGTTGATATCTTCAATTAATCCATTAACCTTTTCAATTGTAACATGAATTACTGATCTCTGATTCTTTACCGCTTCTTGTACAGACCCTGCCTCTGACATTGTATTATTCGAATCATCAGAAAGCCCCTTCATAGCTGCCTGTATATTCTGAGCTGCATCTGCTGACTGATCTGCCAACTGTCTTATTTCATCTGCTACAACGGCAAACCCCTTTCCGGCCTCTCCTGCTCGAGCCGCCTCTATACTTGCATTTAATGATAAAAGATTGGTCTGTGCTGCAATCGAATCGATTATCTCAACCGCTTCGCTTATTGTTGCAACAGCATTATTCGTATTACTTATCAGCTCTACTATATTATCTATTGAACTAATAGTTTCTCGTGTAGAACTTCTTAGCTGTTCAAGCGATTCTGAACTTGCAGTTGAATTTTCCTGCATCGAATCAGCCAATTTATCCATTTCATCCGTATTTTGCTGAATCAGCTGAATGGCGCTATTAATATTTTCGACTCCTATTACAGCCTCCTGCAAAGCTGCAGCTTGACTAGTTGCACCATCTGCAACATGCTCAATGGCATTTGATACATTTTCTGTTGTAGACGTAATATCTCTCACGGTATCTGATAAATATCCGGCCGAATTATCAACCTCATCTGAAGAACTTCTTGCACTACCAATTACACTATGCAACTTATCCGCCATATTTTTTAACGCATTCGACATATCTCCAAGTTCATCTTTTCTTGACAATGCCTTTTCGCTAATGGTGACTTCCAAGCTTCCTTGCGCTAAAGCATTTACAGCATCTACATTCTCCTGTATTGCAGCAACTATCTTTAGTGCATTTATCATTGATAAAACAGAGAACAGTATAATTACAGCAACTGCTATACAAGACATAATTATAGTTCTTTGATTTATATAGCTCATTATCTCAGACTTTTTTTTGCCTACAAAAGCCATACCAAATATTTCACCATCATCCTCTAATGGCTCATAGGCAACATAATATAGTTCCCCATTTATATCAACATTTGAGGCCTGATAACTTTGTCCTTGATTTAATACTAATTCAATTACAGCGTCACTTGCCTTGGTACCCACTACACCATCAATACTTGAGCGCTCTCTTGTATCACCGACAAAATATGTAAAATCATAGCCGGTTTCAGATGCCATATCTTCCTCGACATTCTGACTATCCTCATCATCCAATGAATACTTTAATACCTCACCATAGGATTTACAGGTTGCCATTATGCCGGTCTCGACTTCATCTTCCATACCCTGGCGCATATTAAAAATTGCCAATACCAAAGTAATTGCACCTACTAAAATCAAAGATACCATTGTAACTCCAATTAAAATAACCTTTAAAGATGCTCTCTTTTTCATCGCCACCCCCATATGTTTTCTTAGCAATCATATAGAAATAATCGTCAATTGCGTAAATTATAACTACAATTTGAGTCTTAATTGTGAATTTGTACGCTTTTATTTATGTGAATTTTTACAATGGAAACCCCATATTTAAGCTTCTATGACAGTGTTTAATTTCTCCTATTTATAAGGAAACTCGTTTCTATGATAATTTCACTTATTTTTTTCTTCTATCTCTTTTAGTATAATACTGAGCCTTATCCTTATACATTTCTATATCGGCCTCTCTAATAGCCTCCTCTATATCCTTTGAATTCTCTATCCACACTACTCCTTTTGCTAATGATAGTTCTTTTTGCTTTTTTGTAATCTTATCATTAAGCTTACCATTCAATTCATCAAATTTATCTCTGGAAATACTAGGAATTACAGCTATAAACTCGTCGCCACCAACTCGATAACAGTATTTCGTTTTGTACACAGATGTTATCAACATAGCCGCATTTTGTATCAGTTTATCGCCGGCCTCATGTCCTTGTGAGTCGTTAATTTCCTTCAATCCATTTATGTCTGAATAACATATACCCACAGGTACATTCATACTTTTTAACATATTCTGCGTAGACTGTAACGACAGACGATTTCCCATGCCGGTTAATGTATCATGATTTGTCAAGTACGTGAGTTCCTGAGTTAATATATAATTATTCATCTCAGCTGAAACAAATATTGCTACAGACACAAAGACCTCTCTCAAATCAATATCTAGTTCAGTTGAATAGTTATCAGCAACAAGATATCCAATATTTTCCGATTTGTTTATAAGAGGCGCAATAATATATCGTGCTATAGTCCCCTCTAAAACGCTATCATATACTTCCTGGTTTTTGTCACTTATAGGTTTTGTATCATCAACAACAATAATATCATCACCATTAAGCTGCTTTTCCCACATTGTAAAGAAATCAAATCTTTTAAAAGCCTCTTCAGCCGGGAGCCCTATACCTGTATCTCTATTAAACCATTCAAAAAACTTCCCCGGTTCTCCGCTTTTATTTTCTACAACATATACTCTATCCGCTGCAATAGCTATACCCAAATTCTTCAGTACTGCTTTTAACCCCTTCTTAAATTCATGTGTTGACATCAACTTAGCACATTCAATTATTATATTATTAGTCTTGCGCGTTAATGCCCTCTTCTCCTCTTTTTGCTGTTCTGCAGTCACGTCATGAATAATATACGCACAATATCCTTTTTTATATACTGGAACAACCCAGAATTCAAACCACTTCTTATATCTTGTATTGAATGTCCGATTAATTGATGACTGCCTTAGAATGGCTGCCTGATAACTAAGTTTAATCCAATCCTCATCTCTGTTAGAATTCAAATCATAATAATTAGACCCTATCAGCTCTGCAACAGGAATTCCCAATAAAGATGCATATTTCTCATTTGCAAACAAAAATTGTAAATCCCTGACAGTTCCGAAAGGATCCGTAATTACCTTAAAAATACAACATGCGTCCGGCAAATCGCGAAGCATATATAAAATTTCACTGTCCGAATAATCCTTTAATTCAGTCTCATTAACCCAAGTACCCACAATGTTCCTCCCCGTTTGAACAATTTATTTCTTTGTATATTTTGATTCTATATTAATACTCAAATCAATATCAGATTGGTCTAGCTTGTCTCTTTTGATTTGCTTTCTTGTATTATGAAGAAGCTCTCTAATTTTCTCTAAATCCTCATATGCATCATCTCTGCTATAAGGGCTATCCTCATCTTCAAATTTATACTCCATAGGTTACACCTCGTGTCTCCCTTAGGCGTCTAGTGTAGCAAAAATATTTGAAGATATAATGAAACTCATTTACTCTTTTTTAGGTGATTTTTTATTTTGCAGAGCTTTTCATTGCAATTACTACATTGAAGATTTTTATTAGATCCATACCAAAATCTTTCAGGATGCATTGCATAAACTATCTCCCATTTTATAAGTACAATTAACGATATAAAAAATAAACTCCACGAAAAGAAATTTTTAATAAAAAGCATAGGGGTAAACATCATAAAATACCCCCAATCGTATATTCTGCAATTAATGCAGCATTTATTTTTCATTATAAATGTCTGAAAAGGACAAAAGAATAATATACATATATAATCGCACAAATAAAAGAATACCGTCAACATTAACATATCTCCCGCCGTTATTACGCCGAATAAATATAATGCTGCAAATATTGCATTAAAAGACAGCCACAATAGCATAACCATCCATGCCTTTACATTCATCTGTTGTACAAACTCTAATAAATTCAGTCTTGAATATTCTTTTACAGGTGTATATTCTTTTATACTCCCCTTCTTATATGCCATAGACAGATTCTTATGAGGAAATATATGCTGTAACATCATTAGAATAAATATTCCCCATAATACATGTAGTGGACTTATTCCATAATCACTAATCCCAAAGGTAAACGAATGCGTCATAAACCCGACGAGCGCTTCTCTATGTAGTAAATATAATGAAAATATAAATATAAAAATGCTTAATCTGAATATAAAATTAATCAGTGCAAATTTCATCATTTTAGTCATAGCAGTTCCTCTTCAAAATAACTTTACAAGCATTTTCTTTATGCTAATTATTAAATGAAATTATCCTTATACTACTATTTAATTATTGAATAATCGTGAATTTTATTATTCCAATTATCTAATGCGATGAGAATTATTAAAATGCAATTCATTGATAATTAGGAATCTATCAAGAAGATATTAAGCAAAATAAAAAGCGGCCCGCCAGCCGCCTTTTAAAGGGAGAATGATATATGAAAAAGTTTTATCGCTCTTGCGATGGTTAAATATTACAATAGTATTCTGTTGTATAACTGCAACCTATGTGAAAGTTATGTGATTGTTATCTTAACTATATTTTCAATAATAAAAATTTTTGATTTTTGGGGATTATCGATGTTTTTATTAACAAGAATAGCCATACATAGAATGGATTATATAACAGTAAATATAAACTATAATAGACAAAAAAATAGTGCCCAGAGTCGGAATCGAACCAACGACACGAGGATTTTCAGTCCTCTGCTCTACCAACTGAGCTATCTGGGC
>FLNY01003803.1_pt1 | contig 21171 bp, 11 predicted proteins | sample 1140381 | NCBI WGS metagenome assembly FLNY01 (sample SAMEA3878172, study PRJEB12797) | bioreactor metagenome | biome: Moose rumen | place: Sweden | collected 2011-10
AAAAGGCTTAAGGGTTTCGGCGGAAAGGCTTAAGGGTTTTGGGCAAAAGGCTTCTTCAGACTCGCTTCGCTCGAAGAAGCGTCGCAAGCGCCGAGCGAAGGGTTTCGGGGAAAATCCTTGAGGTGGCTCTCGCGCAAATATCTTTTCTGTTGATTAAGCGATATGAGTGGTCAGAGTCGACGGATGTAGATGTCGCGGTAGTAAACTTTGCTGCCATGGGCCTGAAGCTCTATCTGATCGCAGAGGAAGATGGGGCGTGAGCGGTCCCAGTAGTTCTCGAGCGGCACGTTGTCCACGACGAGGATGCCGTTGAGGCGGACGGTGACGCGCTCGCCCTGCATGCGGATGTAGAACGAGTTCCATTCGCCGAGCTTGTTATCGGCCACGACGAGTGGCGTGCTGCGGTTCTTCTGGTTGTTGTAGAGCCCGCCTGAGCCTACTTGTGCACCTACGTCGGTGCGTGCGATGTCCCATATCTGCACCTGCGGTGTGCCGCGGAGGTAGATGCCTGCATCGGGCTCTTTGCCTGCGGGGTCGAGGCGCCAGTCGACGAGCATCTCGAAGTCAGCGTATTGCTCCACGGTGCAGATGTTGTCGAAGCCGTGCCCTACGTAGGCGAGGAGGCCGTCTTCCACTTTCCAGTCGTCGCGCATACGCTGGTCGGCAGCCTTCTGCTTTTCAGCCAATTCCAAGGGTGTCATCTTTTCGCGGGCAATGGGGTTCTCGACGAGGCCTTTCCAGCCGGTGAGGTCGCGCCCGTTGAAATGGCATACGAAGCCTTCGACGGGCTCTTTGGCGAGGTAGGCGTAGATGGCTTTTCGCTGCTTGCCCCCGACGAGAGGCAATGCTCTGGCGAGCAGGTGGCGCGTCAGGTAGCCGTCGAAGTCGGGATGTGCGAGGGCTATCTCGGCAATGCCTTGAGCTGCTTTGCGCTGTAGGGCTTTGTCGTTGAGGCTCTGGCTTAAGGTTGTCATGGCCACGAATGTGCCGGTTTGTGCGATTTCATCGATTAGCTGCCGCTGTAGCTTGGGGTCGGAAGTCTGTTCCATTTTGTTGCGGGCAGCAATGAGACGGTTCTCGGGCGTAGTTTCTTGCTGTGCGTTGAGGCCGACGGCAGAAACGAGAGCGATGGTTAGAAACAGTTTTCTCATAGGAGGTTATGTTTAGGTGGTTGATTGTTACACTTCTGAATCATATTCGCGCCGAAAAGCTTCTGCCACTTTCTCGAGCTCAGCGTACCAAGCCTCGCCGAATCGGCGGATTAGGGGCTCACGCAGATATTGATATACGAGTATGCCCTTTTCGCGCCCTCGTTTGTAGGCGGGTTCGCATACTTCCCAGTGGTGGAGGTTGAGGCCTATGAGTCCGCCGCTGAAATGCTTCTCGCGAATAGGGTAGAGGGCACACGAGATAGGCTTCATGAAACGCGAACGTCCGTTGCGGCAGGCTTTCTCGAGGGCGCAGAGGCAGCAGCCTTCAGGCAGGTCGGGTATGGTGTCCGGCGGGTAGTTGTAGCAGGTGAAGACGCAGTCTTTGCCGGCGACGATGCTGGTGACGAGCTCGCCTTCGGGGTCGGTATAGGCCACGCCCTGGCAGTCGACGACGCTCTGGGCCGTGGCCGACATCAGCGGCCATGCTACGTCGAGCGAGGCTTCAATCTCGCCAACCTCCTCGAGCGTGACGGGCGCTCCGGCATCGCCTTCGATGCAACAGACCCCGTGGCACTGATTGAGGTCGCAGCAGAAATAATCCGTAAGGATCGACGTAGAGATGAGCACACCGTCGACGTCAAGGATTGGAATTTTTCTCAAAACCATACGCAGGTCTACAGGCTATACTCTAACATCACGAAGCTGTAGGGCGCCAGCTCGAGGCTAAAACGTTTCTGGGCTTTGAACGTCTCTTTCTTAGGCTCTATGGGCTGGGCGTCGAAGTTCTTCTCGTCGTCGGGCTGACCGGTGAGGACGGTCTTCGTGGCTTGCTTCTTCAGGCTGAAGCGGCTGAGGTCTATGGAGGCTCGCTTGCTCTGGTCGGTGGCGTTGCACAGTTTGACGTAGAGGCGGCGCGTCTTCACGTTGAGGACAACCGACTGGCCGTAGTGTACTCCCTCTTGCGGCTGAACGACGCCGGCGGCATCGCCCTCGAAGCGTACGCAGTCGCCGTAGAAGTATTGCCCGGCCGACAGGCCGAACATCTGCTGGACGTAGTAGCTGCAGGTGAGGTAGGGCCGCTCGTTGTCGAAGTAGATGAGGTCGGGGTTCCAGTTGGTGGCATTCTTACGTGCGAAGAGGGGTGCGTAGCTGGTCATGCATACGACGTCGCCGTTGCGCTCGACATGTAGCAGGTAGAGCCCTTCGGCCAGCGCGTCGATGAGTTTCTTGTCCTTGGCGGCGTATTCGCCGAGGTAGACCTTCGTCTTGCGGTCGCGCGGATAGCTGTCGTACTGACGTTTGTTGAGGAAGTAGTCGCGAGGCTCGTAGTAGTGCTCGTCGAGGATGGGCACGTCGGTGGCTTCGGCTATGCGCCAGCCGTTGTCGAAGTCGGGGTTGCCGGCGTGTGAGCCGGGTCCTGCGGTGCCCACGATGATGATGTCCGGGTACTTGGCGCGAACCCTGTCATAGATATACTTGAAACGTTCCTCAAACTCGGGCGAGATTTTCTCTTCGTTGCCTAAGCCGAGGTATTTGAGGTTGAAAGGCTCGGGATGGCCGGCATCGGCGCGCATCTTAGCCCATTGTGAGGTGGCGGGGTCGCCGTTGGCCCATTCGATAAGGTCGAGCGCCTCGCTGACCCACTCGTCCATCTCCGCCATCGGCACTACGTCTTGTGCCTGGCCACGCATGCCCCAGCCGCCGTTGGTGCCTTGGCACGAGACGCCGCAGGGCAATATGGGCAGAGGTTCCATGCCGAGATCCTCGCAGAACTGGAAGTACTCGTAGTAGCCGAGCCCCATCGATTGGTGGTAGCCCCACGTGTTCTTGAGGCTGCGTCGTTGCTCGCGCGGACCGATGGTGGTCTTCCAGCGATAGGTGTTCCAGAAGCCGTCGCCGCCGCCGTGTACTACGCAGCCGCCGGGGAAACGCATGAACTTGGGGTGCAGTCCTTCCAGCGCCTCGGCCAAGTCCTTGCGCAGACCATGACCCTTATAGGTGTCCTGCGGCATGAGCGAGACAAAATCGATGTCCATGGCACCCTTGGTGAGCACAAGAATCTGCAAGACTGCGTTTGTGGCATCCTCGGTAGGCGTCAACACGGCCGTATTCTTTATCCAGAATTCCGACGTGACTTGCATTGTGGTGTCAGCCAGCAGTTTAGGACTCTTTCCCCTGCCTTGAGGCACGACGAGAGCTACGCGCACCTGCATCTGCTTTGCCATGCCACTGTTGCGGAAGAAAGCCGAGAAGTCGTACTTGGCACCGCCTTTCACGCTGATGCCGTCGAAGCCGTCGTTCTGCAGGCCTACGCCCGTCCAGCCATCGAAGTCGTAGTAGTGGCCAACGCGCTCAATGTGGATGCGCATGTATGTGGGGTTGTTCGTGTTGAGCGGAGCATCCATGCGTGGCTCGAGGAATCCGAGCGAGTGTCCGGGACGTTGGAAACGCCAAGCGGTGCCAGGCCCCCAGCCATCGCGCTCGGCAGGGCTGAATTCGAAAGAGCCGTTCTGCAGGAGTTCGGCATAGAGGCCGCCGTCGGCCGCCGAACTGATGTCTTCGAAGAATATGCCGATGAGTTTGTCGCTGATGGCTTTGCCGCCCTTGGGGGCAGTCATGGTGCGCTGGGCACAAAGGCTCAAGGCTGCGGACATGAAGAGTGTGAGGAGAGCGGTTAGTCTGGCCATTGTTATTATGGATTTTATACTTTTACTTTCCATCTTTCAGTTCCCACTTAAGGCCGCTACCCCAGTGGATGAGAGCTATGGCGGCACCCTCGATTATGTAAGCTATGAGATAGCTGTACCACAACAGCGAAGGAGCCTGGCGTGAAATAATCCACAGGACGGGGATGACGGTGAGCGAGAGGGCGAACGAGATGAACAGAGCCATACGATGATGGGAATAGAGCTTATAGACCACCATGACAGCGTAGATGTAGCAGAAGGGAATGAAACTGAGGGCGAAGATGCGCAGGGCATGGTTGCTCTCAGTCAACACTTCCGTTGTCGTCGCTCCGAACAGTTCGGCCACGTGCTGCGGGAATATCCATACGAGAATGCACGTGATGGCCATTGCTATTGAGATGAAACCGAAGGATTTGCGTAGCACAAAATGGAAAGCGTCCTCGTCGGCCTTGCCCACCTGGATGGCGCCCAGCGACTGCAGCGTGCGGCACGTTCCGGCCAGGAACAGGTTGTAGATCTGCAGCAGATTCATGCATACGGCAAAGATGAAGATACCGTTGCGGCCTGCGGTAGACAGCACGATGTTGTTGGCACAGAAGAGCAGCAGCGTGAGGCATACCGAGGCGATGGCCAGGGGTGCTCCTTGCGAGATGATATTCGCCCATTCGGGTGCCTCGTGCTTGAGCGAGAAGCGGAGGTGGTTGTCCTTGTACCAATAATGTCGGAGCATCAAGAGTATGCCTACGAGGTGACCGACGATGGTAGCGACAGAGGAACCTGCAATGCCCCAATCGAAGACGCTGATGAACACCACGTCGAGCATCAGGTTGACCGCATTATCAACGAATATGGCAAACGACACGAGGCGCGGGCTGCCGTCGACACCGACCATGGTGCTGATGGCCCACATCATCAGGTAGGCCGGACCGCCCAGCAGCAACGGACGAAGGTACTCAAGGGTGGGCTGCAACAGGTGTTCGTTGTCGCAGAGCAGCGCGGCTGTCTCGTTGGGGGCGAAGATGCCAACAGCCGTGAAGGCCAGACCGATGAGGAAACAGCCTATCATGGACTGAGTGTAGAGATAGCGAAGGCGCGTCTGGTCGTTCTTGCCCAGCGCCATGCCTACAAGCATGCCGGCACCGGTCTCAACCAATATACTAAGCGTGAACATCAGCTGAATGATGGGCTTGGACAGGTTGATGGCACTGACTCCGTCCTCGCCGATGAGGTTGCCCACGATGATGCCGTCGACGACATTGCCGAGGCAGCCCGAGAGTGTAATGAGGATTGACGACCACAGATAGCGCCAGAATTCGGTACTAAGAGTGGCTCTCTCTTGATTATTCATGGTTGCTGAGCGTGTTTAGAGTTTTACAAGCAAGGGCACTTTTCCGCCTTTTTTGTTGGGAATGAAAGGTTCGGTGGACCATGTCACGCTGACGTCGCGGCAGCCTTGATTGGCGAACACCTGCTCCAGGCGCCGGCAGAAACCGTCGAGAACTTCGGCAGCGTCGCGGCCAGCCTCGATGGTGGCACGCACCTGCATGGTGTTGTCTGACGTCTGCACGAACTGATAGCGGCAGATGCCCGGCCATACCTCGGCTTCGCTGTCGGGGCCTATCATGCTGAAGGTCTGTCCGCCCAGCGTGCAGGCATCGTAGCTGCGACCCTTGATTTCCATGATGGGCAGCTGGCAGTAGTCGCAGTCGGAAGGACGTATGCGCACGACATCGCCCACGTAGTAGCGAATGACGGGCTGGACGAAGTTGGCCAGGTCGGTGACGAGAATGCCTTCTGACCATTCGTTGGGGTCGGTGATGATGCGGCCGTCCTTGTCGACGGGCTCTACGATAATCCAGTCGTCGTTGATGTGGAGGTGGGGACAGTCGTGTGTCATGGCAATCTCGCCGCCCTCGGTCATGCAGTAGTTGTTGGCCACGGGGCAGCCGAACGCCTCGCGAAGCAGATAATAGTTCTTCTCGCTGAGCATTTCCGAAGACGTGGCCAGATGCTTGAGGTTGATGTGCAGATTGCCCTTCTTCTGCTCTACGGCCAGCGGCACCATCACCGAGGGATAGCCGGCCATGGTCTCGGGCTGGTAGTCGTTGAGGATGTCGACGATATGACCGATGCTGTCGAGCACGGAGACACCCAGCAGGTGGTGCTCATAGCCGGGGTTGGCAGCTCGCATACGAAGGAGTGCGCCATAGCTGGAAGCGCCGTTGGAGAGGTAGATGCATGAAGCGCGCTTATGCTTGCGGAAGTCGAATATCTCGGGGTCAACACTGCCGAAGAGGCGCTGTCCGATGAGCTGGGCGTGTATCTTATTGCGGTGGTCGTCGCGCACCATCAGCAGGGGATTGCCTGTGGAGCCAGACGTATGTAGGGCGGTGTAGTCACCAAGGAGTTTGCTCTGGTCCTCGCTGGCGTCGCGATCGACATACTGCTCTACCATCTCGCGCGTAATGCGGCGGTCGGTGACCCAGTCGTTGAAGTGTTCCATCAGCGTCACCTTATTTGTTGTGGGCAGGTCGGTGAGCTTGAAGTCGTCGCCGATGCCTGCATAGAGTTCAGCAAAATAAGGCGAGTTGGCCTTAGCATAGTTCACCAGCTCGTGCAGACGTTGCTGCTGCAGCTTCATACGTTCAGCGTGCGACAATGTGCCGCCCTCTGCCACGAGGCGTTTAGCCTCGGCAACTTCAATCGTTTTCATGTTCTGTATATGTTTGTGAGTTTATATTCTTTTAATTGTGGCTGCAGGCTTACTCGAAGAATCCGAAGCCGCCGATGGCCGTGAGCATGCGCTCGACGTAGTCCCACGAGGTGGGCGACCATGCGAAGCCGAGGCGGTAGAGCACCTGCGTCGTATAGTCGTTGTCGCGACTGACATCGGTGGTCGTCTGTCCGTGAGCCATATCCTGATAGGCCAGCAGCGACGACATCTGACGCGCCTTCTGCGGGTCGTTCTTAGCCTCGTCCATCACGGCGGCGAACTCCTCTTGCTCGACGAAGCGAACGCCATCGCCGACGGTGGTCAGCCCTTGCAGGACGTCGCCGAGGAACTGCGTGTGGATATTGTAGGGATGGAAGACGCAGCAAGCATCGGGCGTCGTGGCCAACAGGAGAATGGCTTGCGCTACCTCGTTGATGGGCGAGAACTCGACGCGCTTGTTGCGCATGGCGTAGGGACAGCAGCCGAGCATGTTGTAGACTTTGATGCGCCCCATGAACGAGTTGGTCGAGAAGTTAGCCTGGAACTCGCCGTCGGTACTGCGCGCGGCAAGGTTACCGACGCGCATGATCTTGGCGCAAAGCCCATGCAAGGCCACCGCATCAAGGATGAGCCGCTCGGCCATGAACTTGGAGTAAATGTACTTATTACCAAGGTACTGGCCCATGAAGAGACGCTGCTCAGTGAAGATGTCGTCCTTCGGCTCGCCTGCCCACAGGCCGCGTGTGCTGGCCGTAGAGATATGTACAAGGCGTGCACCCGTGCGCAGACAGTAGTCGACGCATCGCTTGGCACCGCCGATGTTGACATCCTCTATCTCGGTGCCCTCGCTGAAGTGCTTGACGATGGCAGCGCAGTTGATGACGGTGTTCACCTCAAGGCCTTCGCCAAAGTCGCTGGTGACATCGCCCAAGACGATATGCAAGCGCGTGCCGAAGAGGTCCTTGAAGGCATCGGCGAAATAGTAGTAGAGCAGCGTGCGCAGGCGGCGCTCGGCGGCCTCTTCGCTCTTGCCACGGACGAGGCAGTAGATGTGCGGAGCGTCGGAGTCTATGAGTTCGCGCAGGAGGTGAATGCCTAAGTAGCCCGTAGCGCCTGTCAGCAGGACGTTGCCCAAGGCGTGGCGCTCGCCGCTGCTGAAAGCAGTGAGGGTGTTGGCCGCCAAGGTATTGTTGATGGCCGTGTAGTCGAACGACGAGACCTCGTCGGCACCTGCCGTTTCGCTCTCACCCGTGATGAGGCGTGCCAGAGCGCGAGGCGTAGGATTGGCGAAGACGTCGCCGTAGGCTACATGCAGGCCGGCCTTATCAGCCTCGATGATGACGCGCGTGACGACGAGCGACGTGCCACCCAACTCGAAGAAGTTGTCGGTTGCGCCTACCTTGTCCATCTGCAGGATCGTTGCAAAGATGTCGCAGAAGGTGCGCTCGGTGGCGTTGGCAGGCGCCTCGTAAGCGGAGGTGATGGCCAGCTGGGGCTCGGGCAACGCCTTAATGTCAGTCTTGCCATTGGGCGTGATGGGCATGGCGGCAAGCTGCAGGTAGGCCGTCGGCACCATATATTGAGTGAGGCTCTTCGAGATCTCTGCCTTCAAGGCATCGGGCGCTATCTCGCGGTCGGCTGTATAATAGGCGCAGAGATGCTCCTTGCCACTCAGTTTGCGAATGAGGATGACGACCTTCTCTATGCCTTCCACCTTCAGCATAACGTTTTCGATCTCACCGAGTTCGATGCGTAGGCCGCGCAACTTAATCTGATGGTCGGTGCGGCCGAGGATGACGATGTCGCCGTCGGGCTGCCAACGGGCGTAGTCGCCCGAACGGTAGACACGCTCGCCGTGGTATTGGATGAAGCGTTCGCGAGTCATCTCGTCGAGGTTGTTGTAGCCTCGAGCCACGCCGCGGCCACCGATATAGAGTTCGCCGACGACGCCCACGGGCAATTCATTACCGTCCGCGTCCACGACAAACTCCTTCACATTCAGCTGTGGACGACCAACGGTGACGGTCGCTGCATGCGTCAGTTCCTTGTTGTTGCTGGCCACTGTAATCTCGGTAGGACCATAGCAGTTGAAGATGCGAGCTTGCGTTACGGAGCGCAGTTGAGCGAGCAACTGATCGGAGAACTTCTCGCCGCCGGCACGACAGATCTTGACGCCGGCGATAGCGCGACAGAAGTCGTCGCTCGTGAGCCACGTCTGCCAGCGCGACGGCGTGCCTGATACCATATTGATACCCTTTTCCTCAATCAGGTGAGCCAAGTCGAGCGGGTTGTTGGCTTGTTCTTCCGTGGCCACGACGAGGGCCTTGCCGTTGAAGTAAGCCATGCCGATGTCCTGCAGGGCGGCATCAAACGAGATAGTGGTGACGCTCAGGACGCGGTCGGCATCGGTCAGAACGGCGTTGGCAAAGACGTTGGCGGGATGGCCATAGAGATAGTTGCAGATACCTTCGTGGCGTAGCATGACACCCTTAGGACGACCTGTGGAACCAGAGGTATAAATGAGGTAGGCAAGGTCATCGGGGGTGATGGAGGAGTTCACGCCCATGCCCTCTCCAGGGAGTGAAGATGCGGGTTGAGCGTTGATCAGTTCCTCGACGTCGATAGCCTTGTCGGCAGGTACGCTGCCAAGACGGTCGGCTGTCGTGATGATGAAGCGGGCTTCGCTGTCCTCGAGAATGAGACGGACACGGTCGGCCGGATATTCGGGATCACAGGGGATATAGGCGGCTCCGGATTTCAGCACGCCGAAGAGCGAGAGGATGAGACGGCTGGTGCGGGGTAGCAGCAGGGCTACGCGGTCGCGTTCCCTGACGCCACGGTTGCGCAGGGCAGCAGCGATGCGGTCGGTGAGCTCGTCCATCTGACGATAATTAAAGGACGCATCAATTGCCACGAGGGCGTCCCGCTCTGGTGTCGCCTCAGCAAAATGATGAATGCAGTCGTGGAAGCAGCGGAAGGGAGCCTCGCCTGTAGCTACTTGACGCAGGTGGCTGAGTTCCTCTTCCTGACGCGCGCTGACGATGGAGAGCTTGCGCACTGACAGCTGGGGCTGCGCCATCATGCGGTCGGCCACCGCTACGATACTCTCGGCCAGAGCCTCGCCAAGGCAGGCGCTGTAGAGCGAATCGTCGTATTGAACGACAACGCCGCGCGATTCAATCTTGATGTTAATCTTGAACTTGGGAACGTTCAGTTCCAAGAGTTCTTGCTGTATGGGTTGCCCGGCGACAGTATATTCCGAGAGCACGCCTACCTGATAAGCGTAGGCGATGGCTGGCTGGAAACCATAGTCGCTGGCAATTCGGGCAAAAGGATAGTCCTCGTGGCGGAGGGTATTGTCGAAGGTGTCGCTGACGTGATGCAGGAACTGCTCGACCTTGACGTCTCCGATATTGAGCCCGAGTGCCATCGTATTGACGAACATGCCGATGGTGTCGGCGATACGCAGGTTTGAACGTCCGCTGCTGACGGTGCAGAGGTAAACTTCGCGATTGTTGGTATAGCGCGAGACGACGTAGGCCGTAGCTGCCAGGAAGAGATGAGCGGGCGTGATCTCCTGCTCACGGCAGAAAGCTGTGGCACGCTCGAAGTCGGGACGACATACGGCTTCGCCGATGAAGCCCTGCTGGTCGGTCTTCGGCAGGTCGGCAGGAATCTCGCTGGCGCCTTCGCAAGTCTGCAGGCGTTCGGCAAAGAACTGCTGCGCAGCGCGGAATGCATCGGTATCTTCTGCGGCCAGTTGGTCGTGGGCGAACGAGAGGTAGTCATAGCCTTCGGCCTCGGGGGAGGCACCTTCGATTCGAGCGCTGATTTCACGAATGAGCAGGTCGGCCGAACCGCCGTCGAAGACGAGGTGATGCACATCTAAGAGCAGATGGGCATTCGAGTTGGTCCTGACGACAACGGCGCGATAGAGCGGTGCTTTCTGCAGGTTGAACGGTTGCACAAAATCATGCTTGTACGTGATGAGCTCGTCGTCGCTCATCTCCACGACGGGCACTTCAACTAGCACACGTCCTTCGAGCGTTTGGACGATCTGGTCGCCCTCGGTGGTGAAATGAACGCTCAATTCTGGATGACACTCAACAACAGCCTTCACCACTGCCGCCAACTTCTCTGCCTCAACTGCAGAGGGGTATGTCAGCAGATAAGGAATATTATAGACAGTCGAAGCCGGATCTTTCAGGCATTCGAAGTAGACGCCCGTCTGTGCATAGGTCAGCGGCGCCGACTTCGTCTCCGTGCTAACCGGAGCGGAGACAGCGGGTTGAACCTGATTAGCGTTTCCACTCATCATAGCCGTCAGGATCTCGTTCTCAATGCTCTGCAACGAGCCCGTCTTGACGAGCGATTTGGAATCGAGCGCCACGCCATAGCGTTTGTTGACCTGCACGGCCAACTTAATCGACGAGATAGACGTCAGACCAGCGTAGCCAAGAGGCGTCGTGATGCCGAAGTCGCCGTTGCCGACAATGCCGGCAATCAACTCGTGGAGTTCCTGCTCCAGCACATTCAATGGAGCGTTGCACTCCTCGACGGCGGCTTGCTTCCGCTCGGGCTTAGGCAGCGCACGTTTGTTCACTTTCTGGTTTTGATTGAGTGGGATGGCATCAATCTGCATCGTCACGGCAGGCACCATGTAAGGGGGCTTCTCGTCGAGAATGAATTGGTTCAAGGCATCGATGTCAATGGCCTGGTCGCTGACGACGTAGGCTGCGATGAACTTGCCGCCGCCCTCTTCATCGAAAGCCTGTACGGTGGCATCCTTGATACCGGGGAACTCACGGATGATGCCCTCGACCTCCTTCAGTTCGATTCGGAAGCCGCGAATCTTGACTTGTCCGTCGCGACGACCTACGAACTGGATGTCGCCCGATGGCAGATAGCGCACGACGTCGCCCGTGCGATAGACGCGGGCAAACCGGGCCTCGTCGGTGAAGGGATTGGGCATGTAGACCTCGGCAGTCTTCTCAGGACGATTGAGATAGCCACGGCTGACTTGCGGACCGCTGACCCATAACTCACCAGCCGCACCGATGGGGAGGCGATGGCCCTGAGCATCTACGATGTAGAGACGCATATTGTCCAACGGACGTCCGATGGGAATCTCCTTACGTCGGCTGTCGACGCGATAAGTGGTCGTGAAAATGGTGCATTCCGTTGGGCCGTAGACATTATAGAAATTATAGCCCTTAGGCGGTGTCAGCGTTGCCAGCTTCTCGCCACCCGTGGAGAGGTGAAGCAGCGAATGGTTTTCTATGCTTGTGGCAAACTGATAGCCCACCTGCGTCGTCATGAAGCTGTGGGTGATGCCGTTGCGCTCGAAATACTCATTGAGCGCCACGAGGTCGAGGCGCAGCTCCTCGGGGATGATATGCACGCAGGCACCAGTGGTTAGCGCCGGATAGAGGTCCATCATGCAGGCGTCAAAGCCGTAGCTGGCGTAAGCGGCTACACGATGCTCTGGACGCAGGTCGTAGAAGCGACGATACCAGTTGCAGAAAGCAACCAGGTTGGCATGCGTCAGCTGGCAGCCCTTAGGCACGCCCGTAGAGCCAGAGGTATAGAGGAGAATGAAAAACGATGATGGTTGAGGGCAGAGGGCAGACAGCGACTGCGGCGCAGGTGCCGGCAGGTGTTCGAGTTCGCGTGTCAGCAGGACATCGCCTGTGTATTCGTCGATGAGTTCCCGCAAGGGCTCGTCAGCAATCAACAGCCGTGCACCGGCGTCCTTCATCATGAAGTTCAGGCGCTCGCGGGGATAGCTTGGGTCGAGCGGCTGATAGGCACAGCCGGCCTTGAGCACGCCGAGTGAGGCTATAGCCATCCACTCGCATCGGGGAATGATTACAGAGACAACATCCTCGGCGCTCAAGCCTTTAGAGGCTATACAAGTTGCAATGCGGTCGCTTATATCATCGATTTGCGCATAAGTGTATTTCCGGTCTTCGTAGACCACAGCGATGTTGTCTGGCGTAAGTTTGGCTTGACGACGGAATAATGATACTATGGTCTGAGAGGCGTCGTAGTCGACGTCGTTATGGTTGAAACCGTCAAGGAATTCAATCTGAGAGTCGTTAGCAATAGCTATGTCTCGAAGATACTCGTGCGTGAGCATCCCCTCGCAGACAGCCTCATAGCTCTCCAGGAGCTGGGCGATGAGCGCAGGCGAATACGCGTTTCCGTTGTATTCAGCCTTGATATGATAGGCGCCGTCGTAGATGAAGGCTTTCAGATAGAGCGGGGCATCGAGAGTGCTGTTGCCCAGACGGATGGTCTGCATGGCGCGGTCGCCCATCTGCTTGTTGGAGAAGAGCGTGCCATGCCAGGCAAACATTGAGTTGCTCTGCAGCCCGAGGTCACGTACGGCATCGGCATAGCTGTAGACGTCGTGCTCGCGACAGCCTGTCATCTGCTGCTGGTTCTCCTTGAGGAAGTCGATGACACTTGTGTCTGCCGAGAACTTGGAATAGACCGGCACCGTACGCACGAACATGCCTACGGTACGGCTGAGTGCCTTGTCCTTACGGCCATTAAAGACCGTGGTGAACAGCGACTCGCTTTCATTGTTGTATTTGGCCAGGAGGAAGGCGTAGGCTGCCGTGAAGAGCGTGCTACGATAGATTCCTGTGCGATGACAGAAGTCGTTGACGCGATTCATCGGAATACTCAGCACGCGAACCAGACTATCCTCGCTGTGCGCGCTGCCCTCGAGGTCGGGCAGCACGGGCGTCGACGTGTCGCCGCAATCGAAGTTCTGGGCATACCAGCGCTTGCCTTCGTCGTAGGCTTCGGTCTCACGCGCGGCTTGCTCCACCTCCACTTGCTGAGCCAGCGAACGTAGTTCAGGCTCGAGATGATGACCATGATAGGCGCTGTCGATGTCGTTGAGCATCAGCGTCATCGAAGTGCCGTCGACGATGAGATGGTGGTAGTCGATGAAGAGATAGTAGTGAGCGCCGTCGTCGAACAGGCGCATGCGGAAGAGGCGGTCGCTGAGGATGTCGAAAGGCAGGACCAGCTGCGGCTTGAACTGCTCGAAATCGGCGACCCGCTCAACGGTAATCGAGAATGCAGCTTCGGGCGCTATCGACTGGCGCGGTTCGCCATCATCATCGATACTTATGCGCGTGAAGAGCGTTGGATGAGCCATGACAGCCGTCTCGATGGAGCGGCACAGGCGGTCGGCATCGAGACTATGGTCCAATACATATATATAAGGTAGGTTGTAGCAGACCTCGCCTGCGTGGCTCATACACTCGACGTAGAGTCCTTTTTGTGATTGTGAGAGGGGTGCAGAACTATTCATGTCCTAAGAAGTGAATTAATGTCAACAGATTTACGAGGGAAGGGTAAGAAAAGTCTTATTTACCATTTAACAGAGAAAATCCTGGGCGTAACGTTCAGCGAGAGCCAAACCCACTGGAGGCGACCGGCGTCTGATGCTCGTTTCAGCTCTTTCATCGTGTCGGTACCGACCATTAGCGAATAGCCTGCAGAGAGGCGGCCCCATGGCTGGAACTTATAGTCGGCCGTGATTTCAAATTCATGACCGAGCGTACGGTTGAAGCCCTCCAGGCTCACGGCTGTGGCAAGGAAATGATAGGTGGCATTGAGCGTGAGTTTCTTAATTGGCGTGTAATCGACGCTCGCATAGAGGTTCTGCAGTCCAGGCGAGAAGCCGTCGGCAAAGGCACTGATATAGAAGAAATCCATAGCGCCATAGAACTGATGGTGAGAACCGTAGAGGGTGCTGAAGCCTCGCATCTCCTTGTGCCTGACCAGGCCTGCTTGCCCCTGACCGCGCACGTAGTAGAATTCATCACCGCTAAGGTAGGCGTAGCCCGTGGTGAAGCGCCATTGCGGGTTCAATGTGTACTGCAGCTTAATGCTTCCCATCCACGCTTTGATAGGCAGATTGTCCTCAGTACGTCCGAACTGCCGGTAGTAAGAACCTTCGAGCAGCCACGACTTAGGTGTCCACAGCAGATAGGCACCTGCCAGGTGCTGGAAGCGTGTCTTGCGAGGCTCATTGCCCTGTACGCCAAGATTCATAGAGAGCAATGACACGCCCAGATTGGTGCGGGGTACATCATAGTGGTACCACAGCGTCTGCATCGACTTGTAGGGCTGTGCGCCATCTTTATAGAAGGTCCCGCCATTGGTGTTCTCGGCGTTTTGATTGAAGCCTAAGATGAGATGCGCCTTGTGGCCGTGGCCCTCGTATCCGAACTTGCCGACATCGTGCGACGAGGCGGCCATCGCCCAGTCGTCGCTACCGATGATGCGCTCGTTATCGTAGGCCAATTCCTGTCGGCCTATCTTGGCAAACAGCCCTATGGGTGCATTCAGTTGCACGTATGTCTCATAGAGGTTCATGGAACCTTTGCCCGATTGCCCCCATACGCCGGAATGTTGGACGCTGACCTTAGCATTGAGGTAAGGACGTTCGTAGCCTACGACGAGGCGCGTACGTTCCATCAGAAAAGTCGCGAAGTCCTCGTCGGGGCTGTCCGTGTTTTCGGGCAGTCCGCCCCTACGATATTCTCCGCGCGAGAGGAACTGCGCGTCCACGTTGAGTGTGTTCTCCTTTGCCGTGCTGTCGGCCGTCTCCGGCTGGGGATTGGCCATGGCTGTCGTCGCTGCAACCGCCGCGACAAGAAACGCCTGTAAACATTGAATTCTCATCGGCCCTTTGCTATGACTTACAGAAGAATATGTGTTCTACACTAAAAATCAATCATGCGTACGGAGTGCAGGGTGCTTAACGCTTGGCGCTGCTAATCTCCGCTCTCATCGAAGTCAAACAGACTGATGAAGCCCGTCAGCTTGAACACATTCTTGATGTCGTCGTTGACGTCCTTTAGGACAACCTTACGGCCTGTGGCCTTGGCGCTCTTGAGTATGCTCAGCATGATGCGGAGTCCGCTCGACGCGATATAGTCGAGGCGGGAACAGTCGAAGAGGATGTCGCGGCCGTCGGCCGTGAACAGGGGCTGCAGGGCATTCTCTACGTCCTGCGCTGCTGCGGTGTCGAGCTCGCCCTCGAGGACGGCTACTATGAGGTTGTCTTGTTCGTTAATTGTTGTTTTCATCGTCGCTTGTCTTTATAGGGTTATTTGTAAGTTCTTTTTTCAGGGTGAGTATGTTGAGGCCTTCTTCACGCTCGTAGTTGATGGAGTCCATGAGCTGGCGCATCAGCAGGATGCCCAGGCCGCCGATGGGACGTTCCTCGGCGCTGAGGCTCGTGTCGGCTGCGGCGGCACCCGTGGGGTCGAAGGCTACGCCGTGGTCGCTGATCTTAATGCAGAGGTGCTGGCTGTTGAAGCCCGAATTGCCGTTGGGCGCAAAGACGTTGGCGTCTATCGTCACCGTCCCGACGGCCTCTTTCGGGTAGGCATAGCTCATCACGTTGACGACAGCTTCCTCGATGGCCAGGCGCAGGTTGGAGGCTAACGTGCGGTCCATGTCCAGGCGGATGGTGAGGGACTTTATGAAAGAGCCCAGGCGGTCGACGTCCCTGACGTCGTTAGAGAGCGTAAGGCTTTCGTGGAGCAGCGAACGCTCGGCCGTCGGCGTGTAGCGGATAGCCAGCATCGTGAGGTCGTCGCTTTGCTCGGCTTCGCCGACAAAGCCGTTCACACGGGAGCTCATCCGCTCCAACAGTTCCTCGGCCGTGAGGTCGCAGGCGGGAAGGTCGAGCAGCGATGCCCTGACACGTTCGTCGCCGAACAACTCTCGATGGGGGCTGCGGGCTTCGGTGAGACCGTCGGTGTAGAGGAACAGCGTCTCGCCCGCAGACAGCCGCCTTTCCTGCTGCTGGTAGTCGAAATCGCCAAAGAGGCCGATGGGCAGGTTGGCTACGGCGGGCAACTCCTCGACGGAGCTGCCGCTGATGACGTATGGGCGGTCGTGGCCTCCGTTGCAATAGCGCAAGCGGCCGGTAGGCAGGTCGAGGACTCCGATAAACAGCGTCACGAACATATTCGATTCGTTGTTGGCGCTCGACGACTCGTTGAGCGATTTCATGATGCGCGACGGGTTGGACTCATGCGCCGCCACCGAGCGGAACAGGGCGTGCGTAACAGCCATCAGCAGGGCTGAGGGAATGCCCTTGCCTGAGACATCGCCGATGCAGAAGAACAGCTTCTCGTCGCGCAGGAAGAAGTCAAACAGGTCGCCGCCAACCTCGCGGGCGGGCTGCAGTGTGCCGAAGATGTCGATGTCGTGGCGCTCGGGGAAAGGAGGGTAGTGCTCAGGCAGCATCTGCTGCTGGATATTGCTGGCTACCATCAGCTCGCTGCTGAAGCGCGCTTTCTCAACGGACACCTGCTGCAAGCGGTTGAGGGCACGGACGGAACGGAGGATGATGTAGCCCAGCAGCAACAGACCGAGCAGGGTCAGAAACAGGATGTTCCAGCGGATAAGGTTGAGGCGCGCGAAGACTTCGTCGTCGAAGCAGACCACGCCAATCTGCCAATGCGGCCGTCCGCGCATGTAGGCGTAGAACACGCGCGCACGTTCGCCGGTAGCCGTGCGGTAGCGTATAATAGTGCTCACACCGCTTTCGCTGGGAGCGCGCGCTATGCTGCTGTCGTTGATCATCGCAACGACGGGCTCCACCTCGCCACGAGGCTTCTGACTGGCTGAGGGCGACGCTATCAGGCGCCCGTCATCTGTGAGGAGTATGTCGAACGCCGAATCATACAAGTGGCGGGAGTTGATCGTGTCGCCAAGCCAGTCCAGGCTGACGTCTACGCCGAGGACTGCCATCGCCTGTCCGCGCTCGTCGTAAACAGGGAGGGAAGTGGTAGTTATCAGACCCAGGCCGCCCTTGACGTCTACGTAAGGAGCACTCCAGTGGATATCATCTTCAGACAAGGCGCTGCCGTAGAACTCCATCGCCGTGTAGTCATGGTCGGCGCCGGCTAATTGCATAGTGGCGGCGCGACCGTTGCTATAGTAAGCCCAGGGCTCATACAGACTGTCGAGCTCCGAATAGTAGCCGGGCACAAAAGCAATGCCAGCACCTACTACATTAGGATGGGCCTGCAACAGACGCTTGGCTACGCCATACATGGCCTCGGGAGCGGAGGCATATTGAGCGACTTCGTTGCTGTGGTCGCGAAGTGTGTTCTCTATGGCATTCAGAGTCCCTTTGACGACTATGGCCTTCATCGTCAGCTCCCGCTCAGCACTCTTCTCAAGCTCAAGAACCATCATGCGGTAGGTGTAGTAGTACTGGATAGCCGAGATAAGCACCATGAGCAACGCCGCGGTTAGGATGATGACTAACCCCGAACGCCTCTTGGCTGGCGACGAGCCTACCGCCGTGGAAGAGGACTGAGATGACTGGGTGCTGAATGCTCGCATCGTCGTAGCTGACCTAATATTTTGGCCATAATCGCCTCAAAGATACTATTTTTTAGTTAAAGTGTACAATCAGACACACATTTTTAATGCCTGAGAACACTAATTTACCTCAGCAGCACACAATAATATAAAATACATAACTCTTAGGAATAAATAGTCAGCCATCAAAGAGCCATAAAAAAAAGCTTAAGGGTTTTCCCCGAAACCCTTAAGCCTTTCCTCCGAAACCCTTAAGCCTTTTCCCCGAAACCCTTAAGCCTTTCCTCCGGAACCCTTAAGCCTTTCCTCTGAAACCCTTAAGCCTTTTCCCCGAAACCCTTCGCTCGGCGCTTGCGACGCTTCTTCGAGCGAAGCGAGTCTGAAGAAGCCTTTCCTCCGAAACCCCTAATTCATCTCCCCTCCTTGAGGGACGGGTCGGGGGTAGGCTCTCAACCTCTAATCCAATTCTTAAGCCAAACAACAAGCCTTACCAACTCACGGGCGAAATGCCGTGGCGCGAGAGATAGTCATTGCACAACTGGAAATGATGGTTGCCGAAGAAACCACGATAGGCCGAGAGAGGCGAAGGATGAGCCGAGCGCAAGATCAGGTGACGCTCAGGATCTATGAGCTGAGACTTCTGACCAGCATAGCTACCCCAAAGCATAAATACTATATGTTCGCGCTCGCGTGCGAGGCAACGGATTACGGCATCGGTGAACGTCTCCCAGCCATGGCGTTGGTGGGAACCGGCCTGCCCGCGACGCACAGTCAACGTCGCGTTCAGCAACAGCACACCCTGACGCGCCCAGCGAGTAAGGTCGCCCGATGAGGGTGGGGGAGTGCCAAACTCGCTGTGAATCTCCTCGTAGATGTTCTTCAGCGAGGGAGGCAGCGCAACACCTTCAGGAACAGAAAACGACAGACCCATAGCCTGACCAGGTTCGTGATAAGGATCCTGGCCAAGGATAACAACCTTGACAGCATCGAAAGCTGTCGAATCAAAAGCGTTGAAAATTTTGCCGCCCGGAGGGTAGCAGGCGCCCAAGGAATACTCCTGACGGACAAACGACACTAACTCCTGAAAATAAGGCTGAGAAAATTCACCAGCTAAACGCCGGCGCCAACTCTCTTCGATGCGAACATTCATAATCGATTGAACTTTTAATGACATTTTCACGACAAAAGTAGTTATAAAATATGAAAATCAGCCCTTTTTCAGAAAATAATCTGAAATAAGTTTTGCCACACAAAAAAAACAATATACCTTAGCACTGAAAATAATAACTATTGACCTTATCAACACAGTAAACTAACCATCCTGCATGAATCAATACCCTAATTACTATTGCCTAATCCTCGCCGGAGGATTAGGAAGCAGACTTTGGCCCGCAAGCCGCGAACACATGCCCAAGCAATTTCTCGATTTCGAGGGCTCCGGACTGACTCTGATTCAACAAACATATAAGCGCTTCGCACAGTTCATAGCCCCCGAGAACATCTTTGTAAGCACACAAGAAAACTATCTCGAAATCGTACAGCAACAGCTCCCGCAACTGACACGGCAACAGATACTTACAGAACCCGTAAGACGAGGCACGCTCGCTCCCGTAACCTGGGCTACAAGCGCCATAAGCCACATAAATCCGCAGGCGTGCATCGCAGTGACGCCGTCTGACCAGGTCATCTATTCCGATGAAATATTCATGGAAAACCTCCTCCAGGCACTCGACCACGTCAGCAACCACCAAGGAGTCGTGACTCTCGGAGTACAACCGACACGACCCGAGACTGGATACGGCTACGTACAGATGGGAGAAGTGAAAGACCAAGACCGACAAATCTTCCACGTAAAAACCTTCACCGAAAAACCTAACCAGGAATTCGCACAGATGTTTATGGACAGCAGCGAATTCCTCTGGAACACCGGCCTCTTCGTCTTCGGAGCTCACTATATGCTGCACAATATCATCAAACATGTGCCCGAGTACGCCGACATGTTCCCCGAGCTGACAAAAAACGAAAACCACCTTACAACACTCACGCCCCCCCAACTCTACACAGCACTCCCTAACCTCTCGATGGAATTTGCCGTGCTCGAGCACACTGGGCACAACTACGTCCAAAGATGCCACTTCGGATGGGCCGACCTCGGGACATGGCAAGGCATCGCCGCTGACGCCCTGCACGCTCCGTCCGACAATACACCACAGCCACCTACCGACGTTCACGTCGACGGGCGCAACAACATCACCGTTCACTCCGAAGCCCTCTTCGACAACGCCGCAGACAACCTCGTACGCCTTCCAGCAGGACACGTCGCTGCCATTAGCGGACTGCACGGATTCGTTGTTGTGGAAGCCGAAGGAGTTCTCATGATCTGCCCCAAAGACGATGCCGCGGCTATGCGACGCCTTCAGACCCTCACCCATCTCGATGACTTATAACCCCATCTCCTCGCCGACTTATAGCTTACCTCTTAACGTATACCCCTATTCCCAAAGTAACTGCTGAAAAATACATTTGTAGTAGCCAGAAACAAACAAAAAACACCTCAAAACAAAAAAATTTCCCTTTTCGCTTTCTCATTCTCCCATTTATTCCTACCTTTGCACCCGCAAAAGGGAAACCCCTTTCTGCCTTACATGACGGACTTGTAGCTCAGTTGGTTAGAGCAACAGACTCATAATCTGGAGGTCGTAGGTTCAAGCCCTACCTGGTCCACACTGAAAATCAAGCACTTACAAAGATTTTGCAGGTGCTTTTTCTTTTCTTGGAGACCTTCAAGTGACCTTTTTGAAGCAAAAGTGACCTCGCGTGACCCTCTGAAACGTAGAGAGATTATTTGTGAGTTCAAGAAATGTTTTCGCAAAGATTACAGCGAAAACAAGGAGCATTATCTCAAAGCGGCAAGCAGGAGAAGTAAACCAGATACCAGATTTAGGTATGTGGTTTTGAGTTGCTCCGCTAATCATCAAGAAAACCATATTTGGTAGATATATGAACAGCAAAAACACATAAAAAAGCATAAAAAGAGGTGCGTAACCACGATTATTTAAAAGAGAGTGGCAGAAATTGAAAGTATTTCACTACCTTTGCAGGGTAAACATTACATTATATATTATATGGAAGATATTAACCGAATAAAGATGGTTTTGTTCGAGAAGAAGAAAACAGCTCGGTGGCTGGCAGGTGAAATGGGTGTCACCCCTTCAACCGTAAGTAAGTGGTGTACCAATTCTTCTCA
>FLNY01004868.1_pt1 | contig 21137 bp, 18 predicted proteins | sample 1140381 | NCBI WGS metagenome assembly FLNY01 (sample SAMEA3878172, study PRJEB12797) | bioreactor metagenome | biome: Moose rumen | place: Sweden | collected 2011-10
TCGAGGTCAGTTCCAGAAATGTTTGTGAACAATGTGAGAGAGAGTTCGTCAGTAGCCTGATAGCGAGCGCGCAAGTCGAATGCCCAGTCTTTGTATCCACCGTTGTCAGTGTCCTTGTTGTTGATTTCCATTGCACCACCGATGTTGAGTGTAAGTCCGTCAAGAACTTTTGGCATTACATAGAGACCGAAGTCTGTAACATGTTTAGCAGGCTTTTTGAAAATCAACTCTGCATCGAGGATTCCGTTGACTTTTGCCTGAACTCGTGACACAAAGAAAGCATCGAAATATTTAGTTGTGTCGTCGTCTGTGTAAGAATCGAATTTGTTGTAGACAGAACCGAGCAAGATGTTGAGTTTAACATCTTCTGTAGCGTCGAAGCCGTAGTCAGCATAGCTGAAAAGTGCTGTGTTGTTTGCACCTTTAGCCAAGTCGTCGATGAAATCAAGTTTGTTTGTACCTTTGAGGATTGTACCGAGCTTGAATCGCTCGAAGTCCATACCTTCTGCGTTCTGAGCGTCAACATCTTTCTTTACTCGGTATGCGCCGTCAGCGTAACCGTCTTTCCAGTTACCAGAACCAACCTTGAGTTCGCCAGGTCCGAGTTCCCATTTCATCCAAGCTGAATACTCGCTGAGAGTGAAGAGAGAAACTTTAGCATCTTTATCGTAGTCAGTTCCTTTTACATTTTCAGCAATACTTACTGCAAAAGTCGCACCAGCACGGTCACCATTCAAAACGAATTTGAATGTGTCAGCCGCATTTGTCGCATTCTGAGCACCAGCGCCATCATAGCCTTCCCAGTCGAGCCATTCCTGTACTTTTACATCGTCAAGACCACTGAGAGAAGAAGTTCGAGCTGAGAAAGCATCCAACTTAGTTCTGTGGTTCAATGTGATTTTTGCATCTGCAGCAAAAGCACCAGCGACCATTGCGCCGACCAACGCCGCACTTACGATTTTTTTCATAAAAAAAATCCTCCTTTTTTTATTAGGAAATTTAAACCAAGGATTTTTTGTATTATAAAAATTCCGACATCGCAAAAGAGGAGATTTTGAGAGAAAATTAGAAAATTTCACCTGAAATTTTATTTGTTTAATGTTATTTTAAGAAAAGGGGATAATTTAAAAATATATACCTAAAGCGCGGGTAATAAGAGATGTCATTATCGCCATCGAGAACAATTGCCTCATACACGGCAATGACTTTTTTTTCGGGAGAATAAAATATAAAAAAAAGCACCGCACGGATGCGGTGTATGCAAAAAGAACATAAAAAAATCCGCAATTCAAAAGAATCGCGGATTTTTTTATGCAGTCAGCTTATTTAGCTTCTACTGAGTGCTCTGCAGCTTCCTCTGCTTTAACTTCTGCTTTAAGAGCAGCTTCTCGCTCTTCGGCAGCTTTTGAGAGGTCGCGAGACCATTTGAGGTACTCAACAGCCGGCTGACCGATAAGTTCCTTAACTTTAGCAGCCTTACCAATCTTGTCTCGTACATAGTAGAGCTTAGAGCGGCGAACTTTACCTGGGCGAACGATTTCAACATTTACAACGCGTGGGCTGTAAACTGGGAAAACGCGCTCAACACCAACGCCGTAAGAAATCTTTCGGACAGTGAATGTTTTTCGGACACCTTCGTTTTTGATGGCAATTACGAGTCCTTCAAAAATCTGGATTCGCTTTGTTTTACCTTCGATAATCTCAAAGTGAACTTTTACAGTGTCACCGACATTGAAATTAAGAGAAGTTTCGTCTTTCTGCTGTGCTTCTATGGTCTTAATTAAGTCCATTTTTTTCTCCTAGTCAAACCAATGGCTTTTTGCCACGGCGTTTTCTGCCTTCGTGCTTTTTAAGGTTCACTTCCAGCAGTTCCTCAATCATCTTTTCGGCTTCTGTAGTGAGCAATCCCTGAACGCGAGCCTGATTGATTAAATCTGGGCGATTCGCAAGTGTTTTCTGGAGACGCTTTTTCAGCCGCCACTTTCGGATTTCTTCATGGTTACCAGATGTTAAAACCTCTGGCACTGCCAAGTCCTTATACACTGCGGGGTGAGTGTACTGGGGATATTCCAAAAGTCCGTCAGAATAACTTTCTTCGTCAAGGCTTTCTGGGGTGATTACATTTTCGACAAGCCTGTAAACTGAATCTACAATGACCGTCGCCGCAAGCTCCCCGCTTGACATAACATAATCTCCGATGGAGATTTCGTCGTCGACATATAAATCTATAATCCGCTGGTCAATACCTTCATATCTTCCGCAGACCAAGACAATCTCGTCCTTCTGACTAAGTTCAAGAGCTTTTTTTTGAGTAAAAGGCTTTCCGCTCGGCGTGACATAAATCACATGCTTTTTGTAAGCCTTTACACTGTCCAACGCTCTTCCAAGAGGCTCCGCCATTAAAAGCTGGCCGGCTCCTCCCCCATACGGTTTGTCATCACAAGTTTTGTGTTTATCAAAGGCAAAATCCCTGATATTCACTAAGTCGTAGGCAATAATTCCCTTTTCAACCGCTTTCGCCATGATTGAGGCTTCAAAAAAAGCGCGCGGAATCTCAGGAAACAAGGTCAGCACTGTAAATTTCATGGAATTACTCCAGAATCCAGAGGTGCATCAACTGGATTATCTTGTTTTTTACATCAACTTTACCGATGAACTGATTCTTTAACGGCACATAGACCGTGCGAATCTTTCCATTGGAATCATACTTGATGCTGTCACTAAGACAATCACAATTCTCGGCCAGAAGAACTTCTAACAGGTTCCCAGAACCGCCTTCCATTACGTCTGTGATTGTACCCACAACACTGGGCGCAGATTTATCTGCCAATCCGTCTTTGTTCTCATAAACCAAAGAACAGTTTTTTAAGTCTTCGATATACCACTCATCCTTACCAAGAGGACAAGCATATTCGCGCGGTACGACTATTTCCCATTTTGAGTATTTTTGAACGCTCTCAGGATTGTCTATTCCCGCAAGTTTTAAATACAAGTCACGGCCGCCTGCTTTGGCATATTCGACCTTGAAGGATTTTTCCTCGCCAGTCTTTCCGTTTCTCAAAGCAACTTCTTTCATTTGAGTGAAATGCTCATATTCTCCGGAAGTGCTTTCTACTTTGAATTCGCCCGAAATTCCGTGTGAAGTTCTGACGAAACCTACAATAAAGCTATTTCTTTGATTAGATTTTTCCACAGTTCAATTAGTCCAGTATGTCAAGGCTGTAATGCCTTCCATCTCTACTACTTGATGCACTCAATACTGTGCGCAACGCTTTAGCAATACGGCCATATTTGCCGATAACCTTACCAATATCGCCTTGGGCAACTCGAAGTTCCAAAACAGGACCTCTTTCGCCTTCAGTTTCATTCACCGAGACAGCACTGGGATCATCGACCAATGATTTTGCAATGTATTCAATCAGGTCTTTTTCCATTCCCCGTTACCTCGTAAACTTATTTGTTAAGATTTTTTTTGCTGAAAAGCTTTTTTACTGTGTCAGTCGGCTGAGCACCAACGCTAATCCAATACTTAGCTCGCTCTTCGTTAATCGTAAACTGATTTTCTCCAACCTGAGTTACTGGCTGGTAAGTTCCGATTTCCTCGATTGTTGTGCCATCACGAGGCTTCTGTGAATCCTGCACAACGATTCGGTAGCAAGGTCGTTTTTTTGCACCGAGTCTCTTGAGTCTGATTTTTACCACTTTATTCCTCCTAGAATAAATTTGTGAAACAAAATTATATCTGTTTGGAAAATAATAATCAAGGGAATCTCTAAAAATTGCAATTTTTAGAGATTCCTTCAATATTATATAAGGAGTTACGGAAAAAAATTTTAGAGAAGCGTTGAATTTTCAATTCTCTTCTTTTCAGCCCTCAACTTTCTTTTTTCGATTCCGATAATAAAACAAAGTACTTTTTTTGGGGGCATAGAATGGCTCGTGGTAATGGTGGCATTGGTAAATCTATTTTTCTCTTGATTTTGATTATAATTCTCGTTTTGGGCGGACTTTTATGGTTCGACTATTTAGGCGTTATAAAAGCAAAGAAGGTTTTTGCTCCGGTTTACAAAATTTTCGGACTCACTCCTCAGACTTCCGTTTCGGCAACAGCCTCAAAGCCTCTTACAGCTGATTTAGATGATGACAGGCTCGCAAAGGCTTGGGAGGGAGTCGAAATCAGAAATCAGGAACTTGATAAAAGAGAAAGCGACATCGTAAAGGTTGAAGAGCAGAACGAAGCAATCGCAAAAGAGCTTGAGGACAGAAAAAATTCTCAGGACGAGCGGGAAAAAACATTTGAGAACCGGGTCAAAAAATATGACGACAGAAACAAAAATATTGAGGCAATCACGGCGTATCTCAACAATATGCCACCGGAATCTGCAGTTGCGCAGCTTTTGGCACACGATGACCAGGATGTAATTGATATTCTTAGAAAAGCAGATGAAATAGCGGCGGAAAAAAAGACGGTCTCAATGTCTTCGACCTGGCTTATGTATATGGGAAAGGCAGGACAGTCGGAACGAGCTTCTGAAATCGAAAGAAAAATGGCAAACAAGCCGGAAAGCTTAGATTAATTCAGAAAGAGCGATTAAGTTGACAACAAAAAATGACGATTATATAAAAGTAGATTTGCGTAATGGGTGGGAAAACGCGTTTCTATTGGAGGACAATAAATGAATATTCTTTCAATTTCTCAGATTCAAACTCAAAATTCTTCTGATATGAACCAAATTCTCCCGATTCAGAGCGAAAAATCTTACTCCGAAGAAAAAGCTTCTTTCTCTGACTTTTTAAAAGATGCACGGAATGAAAGCCAGAAAACTAACGAAAAAATCTCTTCTGATGACGGTGAAAAAATCGTAAAAACTGAGAAAAAAGCTGAAAATACGGCAGAAACCAGCGATAAAATTTCTCAGGACGAAAACAATGCAGATAAAAACGAGAAATCTGAAAAAATCGCTTATAAAAAATCCTCTGAGAATGAAAAAAACAGTGAGAATATTGAAGATATTGAAAATTCAACGGAAGAAAGCGTAAAAATTGCCGTCCAGAATTTGAATATCCTTGAAAACGCAAAAAATTCTCCGGCTGATAAGGCAGAAAAAGTCGCATATTTGGAAGAAGCAACCGAAATTTCAGGTGATAAAACCGAACTTGACGAAAAAACTCTTTCATGGCTTATGGCATCAAACAAAATTGATGAAAGTGAGGAGATTTCAAACGAAGATTTTGCTAAAATGATTGACGCGGCCGTTGAATTTATTCCTGGCTACGAAACAGAAGGCGAAAAGCTTGAAAACGCGCAGAATCTGGCTTCTTCAGACCCAGAGCTTTTCTTACAGAATGTAGAAAACTTTGAAAATCTTGAGAATATTTCAAAATTAGCACAGAAAATTGAAGTCTCATCTGACAAAAAAATCGGTGCAGAGCCAAAAGAAAAAAAACTTGACTCAAAAATCGCAGTCCATGATTTAAGAACTCATCGACTTTTTGAAGAGGACACAAAAATCGCTTCTGACAAAATCGTCCAGAAAGCCGGCGAAAAGAAAGAAATTAATCTCTCAATGCAAAAACAGGCTGACGGAAACCTTGCGATGACGATGGAGCTGGCTAACAGGGCGCAGGAAAACATCACTTCGCAGTCAGGACAAGCTGCAGGCGCAAACGGCTCTGATTTTCAGGCGATGCTTTCTAACGCCGTTCAGGAAAATGCAAGTGATTTCGTAAAAGCCGGAAATATTGTTTTAAAAGATAACAATCAAGGAACGATAAACCTTATTTTGCGTCCGGAAGGCTTGGGAAATGTAAAAATCTCTCTTAATCTCGACGATAAGAATCTTTCTGCTCAGATTGTCGTCCATACAAAAGAGGCAATGGAAGCGTTCAAAGAGAGTATTCCATCATTAAAGCAGGCATTCACCGAAAGTGGTTTTGAGACTGGCAGCTTTGATTTGAATTTTTCGAATAACAATCAGGGCTTTGCTCAGGGCGGAAATGACGGTCAGAACCAGCAGCACAACGGAATTCTTGCTCACAAAACCTACGGAGATTTCGTAACGCCAGAGGCACTTTCAAATGAAAACTCAAGTGATGCATACATCGACTCAAGCTACGGAATTAACATTGTAGCGTAATTGTCCGATGCCGACTGCACTAAAATTTCTTTTCTCAATCCTAGAATTTGGATTTTTCCGATATTGGTTAAGCATCAATAACTGACTGATTGACATAAATATCAGAAATTCTTTAAACTAAATATAATATGAACGATTTAATCAAAGACTTTATAGAAAAAAATACAATAGATTCCCTGGAAGTTTTACTCAAAACGAGCGATTCTTCAGAAATTTCAAAATCAGCCGCAGTAGTGGCAGGCCAATTTGGAAGCGGGTTCGACATTTCAACAGGAGAGAGCGTTCAAAAACTCATCTCTTCATTCAAAAAGAATCTCACTCTCCTAATCCAAAAAACCTGGGTCGACAACGAAGACATTTCCCTCAAAGAAGAAATCTTAGTCAAGCTGGAAAAATATTGCGCTTCAATCGAAAGCGAAAAATGGGCGGAAGTTTTTTCGCCTTTCACGGCAATTATAAGCGATGTAATTTACCTTATGTTTGGCGAAATGGCAAAAACTGATGAATTCGCCGAGTATGCGCTCAGGATTGACCCCGAATTCGGCATTTTCTGGTGGTATGTAAACTCATTGCCCGCTAAAAACGACTGGTCAAACGAAAAAAACAAAACGGTCATGCTAATCGCAATGTTCTTTTTGGCAAATTACTAGAGGGTACCTCTAAAATGTTGTCATTTCGGTCGAGGTGGCAAGGAGTTCTCAATGAATATTTCTGAAATTTGTGATTCACTTCGCTCTGGAAGCGACACCCTTGCCTTACAGACGGCAAGTCAAAAAAATACCGCGCTTGCGGCCGTAATCTCTTCAATCGAAAAAAATCGTTCGGCAATTTTAGCCGCAAATGCTGAGGATGTAGAGGCGGCCCGCTCAAAAGGAATGACCGAAAGTCTTGTCGAGCGACTTGCCCTTGACGACAAAAAAATCAACTCTATTATCGACTCAATAAAAATCATAATTTCACAGACAGACCCAATCGGCGAAGAGTGTGCCGGCTGGAAAACCCCAAACGGAATGACAATCCGCCAGGTACGGGTTCCTCTCGGAGTCGTTGCAATCATCTACGAAAGCCGCCCGAATGTCACGGCGGATGCATTTGCCTTAGCCTACAAAAGCGGAAACGCGATTCTTCTTAGAGGCTCTTCAAGCGCATTAAAATCTAACAGAGCGATTGTTTCGGCAATTAAAGAAGGTCTTAACTCAAGCGCTTCCCAAGGTTTCGGTGTACCAAGTGCAATTGAGCTTGCTCCCTGCGAAAGTCATGATGAAGTTACGGAAATCTTAACGGCTGTCGGAAAGGTTGATGTGGCTTTGCCTCGCGGCGGAAAAAAGCTAATCGATATGGTCGTTGAAAACGCAAAGGTTCCTGTAATTCAGACAGGAGCGGGGGTTTGCCATCTTTTTGTAGACGAAAGCGCAGATTTTAAAATGGCCGAAGAAATCGCATGGAACGCAAAAACTCAGCGGCCTGGAGCCTGTAACGCAATTGAGTGCATTTTAGTTCACGAAAAAATCGCAAAAACTTTCCTGCCACTTCTTGCAAAACGCTTTTCCGACAAAGTAGAGCTTCGCTGTGACGAAAAATCTTTTGAAATATTAAAAAACCTTGTCGACTCAAGTGCAAAAATCTCTCTCGCTTCGGAATCTGATTTTGGCTTTGAATTCCTAGACCTTATCTGTGCCGTAAAAATCGTAAGCAATCTTTCTGAAGCAATTTCTTACATTAATTCGCACAACACTAAACATTCAGAAACAATCGTTACCGAAAACAGAACGAATGCGCGGCTTTTTCAGGCAAAAATCGATGCCGCCTGTGTTTATGTAAATTCTTCAACCCGCTTCACGGACGGCGGAGAATTTGGCTTTGGTGCAGAACTTGGAATTTCCACGCAAAAATTGCACGCCCGTGGCCCTATGGGAATTAAGGCACTCACAACGACAAAGTACCTGATTGACGGTGACGGGCAGGTAAGAGGCTAAAAGATTGTAAATCTACAGGAAAGGCTGGCGTCAATGTCCCAAGTGCCAGCTCCGCCTTTCACACCAGATTGTTCTTTGTAGCCGCTTCTGTTTCCCTTAGATGTAAAAGCCTTTTGATAATTTGTTCCAGTAGTTCCGATTGCATAAAATGCAGAAATATGAAATCCAATTTCCCAGTGCTTATTAAAAACATAATAGCAACCTGTCAAATATTTGAATCTTTTGAAAAAAAAGTACACTTCATCAGCGTAATCTGTTCCTATTGTTTCTTCCGAATTTCTGTAATGAGTGTCGTAAGATGCCGTGTAAGCATACGGGCAGACAAAAAAGGACTCGTACATTCTTATTTTTTCGATTGGTTTAAATTCAAAATAATATCCAAGTAAAAATTGTTTTACATCACGATGATAATCAATTCCACAAAGCGAGCCTTTTGAATAATAAACTGCATTTGGGTCATCCCAAGAAACATGAGGTGAAACAACATTACCATACCAACCATATCCATTTCGAGCTTCAAAGGAAATTATTTTATACTCAAAGCCCAAAACAGGAGCAATTTTAATTTTTTTGATAGGCTGGAACTCGTATCTTAATTCTATTGAAAAATCAAAAGCCTGAGTTATTTTATTCTCAGATTTAGAGTAGGTCGTTTTTACATCATTTAAGTCCATCCAGTCGGAATCTTCCATTATGCCACACTCGCCAGGAATCAGAGCCGAAAAATGGATTTTACCTTTGAGTTTTTTAAATCCGCCATCAATTTGACCACCGACTTTGAACATATTTTTAATATGCCAGTTCAGTTCGCTTTCTTTCTGGTAAATACCCTCCGAATCTTTTTCATACACATACTCATCAACCTGCCCCCATTTCATTCCAAAAATCGGTTCAACAGAAAGGGAAAAATCTTCTGGCGAAGCGGCAAAAAGCGAAACTGAAAAAAAAGTGGCTAGTAAAGAAAGAAAGAATTTTTTCATTACTGGGATTCTATCATAAATTTTATTAAGTTGCGAGTGAATGACTTGTGGATTTTTTTTTGATGGATATGCTTGTCAAAAAAAATCCGCTGTCAGATTTAACAGCGGGTTTTATATTGTTTATTTTGATTCCTTGTCGGCGCTAGCTTCTTCAGCGGCCTTTTTCTTCATGTGGTCGATTACAGACTGAATGTTGTTGACCATAAGAATTGGCTGACCTGTAGCGTCGAGAGCGTCTCGCCAGAGAGCGCCTTCTGGGTCGACGGTGTTTCGCTTGCGCGTTACCATGTTTGTTGGAATAATGACATATTTGTCGTGAACAAGACCGACAACACACTTTGTTTTACCGCACATTGCCGCATGGACTGCGTTATTTCCGAGTCGCTCACAGTAAATTGAGTCGTTTGCCGTAGTAACTGCAGAACGAACCTGATAGCTAGGGTCTACATATTTAAGATTTACATGAATCTTTTTGTTTGCAAAGTATTCGTTGATTTTGTTGCAGAGGAAAACACCGATATCAGAAAGTCTCTTGTTTCCAGAGGCGTCCTTTTCGTTTGTAGCCTGCATATGCTCCTGACCTGCGCCTTCTGCCACAATAACTACGGCATGTCCGCGTCGTTCAAGTCGTTTTTCAAGATGAGAAAGGAAGCCGTTTGGACCGTCAAGGTCGAAGGGAACTTCTGGAATAAGACAGAAGTTTGTTTCGTGGCTTGAAAGAGCCGTTGAAGTTGCGATAAAGCCAGATTCGCGTCCCATAAGTTTTACAACACCGATTCCGTTTACCTGCGATTCAGCTTCCATGTGGATAGCATCTACCGCTTCACGCGCTTTTTCGACAGCCGTTTCAAAGCCGAATGAGCGGTCAATAAAGAGAAGGTCGTTGTCAACTGTTTTTGGAATACCGACGACAGCAACTTTAAGGCCCCTTTTTTCGATTTCGGTCGCAACATCGAGAGCACCGCGCTGAGTTCCGTCACCACCGACAATAAAAAGCATATTAATGCTCAAGGATTCCACGGCGTCTACGATGTCAGTAACTCGGTTTCCGCCACCTCGGCTCGTTCCCAAGAAAGAACCGCCGTTTTTGTGAATGTCGTCAACTACCTTTGGTGTAAGCTCAACTGTGTCGTAGCCAGAATCAGGGAAAAATCCTTTAAAGCCGTAGCGGAAGCCACGAATTCTTTTGACTCCGTAGCGGAACCATAAACAGCGGACCACAGCACGAATTACATCGTTAAGACCTGGGCAAAGACCGCCACAAGTACAGATTCCAGCGTTTACATGTGCCGGATTAAAATAGATAAATTCACGAGGACCAGCCTTCTGCATAAGATTATCTACGGTTCGCTCGTTTTCTGTTGAATTTGCATCAAAAACATTGACCTTGTAGCGTACAAAAGATGTGTCGCGCACATAGTTTGCACGGAATTCACCGTGTTCTTTTGAAAGTTCAATTGGTGAAGGAACCTTGCACTCGCCAAGCTGTTCGATAGTAAAATCAAATTTTTCTGCCATTTAGTACTCCTGAGGCCTTAAAAAGCCAACATACACAATATTTTAAGTCTATTTCTATGAATTTTCAATATTTTTGGGATTCATTTATTTATTTAATTGCGACAAGTGTTAATCAGCACTTCCCTAAAATCCCATTCTGATGCCAACGAAGGCCCCGTAACCGTCATGTTTGAAGCTCGTCAAGAAGGTCGTGCCACACATGCTCGCCTGAGCCATAATTTCGAGAACGCGAAGATTTAGAGAAAAGCCGAAGCGCTGTTGGAAAACCTGATTTTGGTAAGCCGTTCCCAAGTTAAAATTAAAGATTCTTTTTACGAAAGAAGCCCTAAAGTCAAGAGCGTATTCCATATAGAAAATGCGGTCGCCGTTTGTGTAGGGATTTCTGACTGCAAAGCCCAAAGCCGGCTGAATCTTAAGCCACTGTCCGAAGGGCGTATAAGTTGCGTTAAGTCCCAGTCTGAAAGGCCTGTAAACCTTGAAGGTTTCTTCTGAGTAAGTGAAATCGTCTTTTCCGTGGTCGTAATCATGGTCTTCCGTGTCGTCAAGGATTCCCAGGGCATTCTTTTCGTAAGCGTAAGCCCAGACACGGGTGCTCATCTTATAGTCTAGTTTTCCGCCGATAATCGGAACTCGCGTGTAAAGACCGGCATTAAAATTGTGGAAAAAGTTTCGTTCCATTTCAAGAGACAAGTCCAAGCCGCCCTTTGAAAGTAAATCTGCAACCGAAAAATCAATGTTGTCAAAGGTCTTACTATCTTCGATAAAGTCGTGCATATTGACGGCAGTGTAGATGTCAACATTTGCCTCTGCATTCGCACGAATAGAACCGTTTGAAGAAGTCGTCAGCTTTCCTGTAGCCGTAGTTTTTGGAACATAAACGAGGGGAATAAAGTATGTCGGAGTAATCTTGACACCGTAGCCCTTTATGATTGTCTGAAAAGAAGCGCCGAGATTCGCATATAAATCTGCATAACCGAGAACATCGACAGTTTTTGACTCCCCGGCACTCAAGCCATTTCCTAAAAGCTCGAACAAATCTTTTGAAATATTGAAGTGAGCGTTTCCTTCGACTGAGGCAAAGCCACTGAACCTAAATCGCGAGCTGATATTTAAATTTACGAAAACCTTTTCCCTGTCATAAAAACTGAATTTAAATCCAGAATCTGACATATCGTTCGCAATTTTCGTTAAATCAATCACAACTTCTTTTTGAAGGATATCTTTTAAGCCCAGCAAGTTGTTCGCGCCAGCCACATCAGCGTCAACTCCAAGCTCAAAATATCTTTTTGGCTTTGAAAGCAAGTCACCCTGAAAATCGAATGCCGAAAAATCCGCCGCCGCAAATGAAGAAGCGAAAAGCGAGAAAATTGATACAAAAATTGAAGTCTTAAAAATACTTTTCATGCTCTCCTCCCCTTACTCGTCGTTTTTGTTCCAGATTTCGACAGTTCCGTCCGTTTTGACGAAAAGCTTTGCCTTAACTCCAAAGCCAGCATCTCTCGTAATTTCTACATCGCCTTCCTTTATCGCAAGTTTTATTTTTGGACAGAAAGGATAACTTTCGCTGCTGAAGATTTTTTTGATTTCATCGTTCGTAAAGTTCAGAGACTCTGAAGATTCGCCTATCACAAGTTCTTTTGGCTCATAGTTAGTGCCGTTAAAAACTGTTTCATCGTAAAAATATGCATGGACTTCCAGCCCCGTCGTATTGCCGATTTCGTAGGTAATACCGACAGATTTTATTGCGTCAATGTATTTTTCATAGTCAAGCTCTTCATTTTCGTCATCTCTGTTTAAAAGGTCTTCTGTTATTTCTTGGTCGGCAATCTCTAAAACATTGTCAATCGTAATGAAGCCGTCATCATTCCTGCTGGAAGAAGGATAATCGTATTCATCATTTAGGACAATTTTTAATGGAAGGACAAGCGCAAGAGAAATGTTTATTGAAGATGTGCCATCCGTAAGGGCGTCAACATCGTCGCCTGTTAAAGTAACATCTGTTACGCTGTCAGAAATCGCAAGACTGTAAGCAATTTTTAAGTTATCTGGCCGCGCGTTGAGGAGTTCTGTCATATTTTCAAGCTCGGCAGAATTCATATCTGTTAAGAATGCAGCGCCTTCTTCGCCAATCCATTCCTTTGTAATCGCCTTTCCGCTCGAATCTGTAGTTTTTTCCGTTACGAGGTAAGATGAAAGAATTTTGTCAGACTGTTTCATTCCGATGCTGTCACTTGAAAGGAGCGTCGTTGAGCCGCTATCATAATTTGCAGTAACATTTCCAGAAAATGATATAGAAGACAGGGCATCTGAACAGGTTTTAGGGTAAGTCATAAGGAGATAGCCTTTTATATCCGAAAATTCAACATTATTAAGAAGATTGCTTATTTCTTCGTCCTCATCGTCGAGAATATCTGAAAGAAGCGTTGAAAAACTGATTCCTGTGTCTATTTCGTTGTTAGAGCCGTTTGAAAGGTCTCCCAATGCACTTAAATCAATTACAAGCTCGTCGATTTTGTTGATTTTACAGCTTCCAGCCAGAGTAATTGAGTCCTCTTCGCCAGAATCTGTATCTGCAAAAACGATTGTCGCGTTTTCAAGGTGAAATTTGATGTAGCTTTTGTCAGAGCCGCTATAGGTTGAAACTGTGCTGGGAGAAACACTTTTATCCGTAAGAGTGGCTTCTTCATACAAAATGTATTTTGAATCATCTGTGTACTTAAAGTCACCATAATCAACAACAGCTTTATCATCATCTCTATTAAAACCGCCTTTGAGTTCGAGACCACCGCTCAAAGCAAAATAATCTTCATCAACTACAATTCCGCTCCAGCCGTCAGGATAAGAGCAGGAGAATGAGAGCGTTCCGTCTTCGATGGTCGCAGATTTTAAAGCCCCGTTGATTCCCGTAAGCTCAAAACTCTCTTCGATTTCGATGGTTGCGTTTTCTCCAAGGTCTTCACTCGTCATCGTAAGACCTTTAATTGTGTCAAATTTTATGTTGTTCGGAGAAGCAGTGACTGTATATTCAAGTGCGTTACCTTCGACTCCCCCAGAAATTGAGCCAGAAACAACGATGAGCATATTCGGAACCAAAGTTTTTCCTGACAAATCAAGTGAAACGCTTCCGCCATTTGCAAAATCAGTTGCGTCAGAAGGTCCTGCAATAATGTTTCCGCTCGTGTTAGTTAAAGTGATTGTCGCCTCCATTGCAAAATCTGGTGAAACATTTGCGGGAGCGGTGACAGTTACATCCAAGCTTCCGCTCCGGATTAACATTGTGCTGAACTCTGGAGAAGTAATGTTAAAATAAAGAGGAATATCACCAAGAGAACCATCTCTTCCAAGTTCTACGATTGGAAGTGTTGTAGTCAGCGTAAGATTTGAACTTATGTCAGAAGAAAAATCCGGAGCCGTAAAAGTTGTGTCGAATTCGATTGTATCTAAATCAGAATCAGTTGTAAGGCCTAAGTCAATTCCTTCGATTTGATAATTAAGAATGTACTGAAGAACATCGCTGTCATTTTCGGTGGGATTATAGTCATAAACGGTAAGCGAAGCGGCTGCGTCCTCGTTGTCCTCGTCTTCAAGAGCTTCTTTGAACTTGTCGACATTAAATTTTTCCGAAACCTTAAAAGATGAGCCGCCAAGCGCGACTTCATAATTTGCCTTTTGCTTTACAGAAATTGATTCTGGAAGCTCATAATCATTACAAGCAAAAAGCATTAGAGAAGTAAAAATTGCCAAATAAGGAAATTTTTTCATAAAACCGTCTCCTGTCAAAATCTAAATCAAAAAAATTAAAAATAATCAGAGACATTTTTAAATTTATTTTATTATAACTTAATATCGATTGTTTGTCTAAAAAAAAGAGAGGTTTTTTGGAGATTTTAGAGAAAAATGGCAAGTTGATAAAACTCGCTTTTTGGACTAAAATAATTGATATGAAAAATTTTGATTCCATCATCAGGCGCATTAATTCAGGTCTTCTGATTTTTATAATTGCCCTTTTTGCTTCTCAGTGCTTTGCCGAGTCTTCTTCTGCTTCTGCTACGGAAAAAGTCCAGAAATCACGCCAATATATGGAGCTTATGAACGGGGTTTTCGATTTCGTTCAAAAAAATTATGTTGATGAGGTTGACCCCCAGCTTTTGTATGAGGGCGCTCTCAAAGGGATGATGGAAGCTCTTAAAGACCCCTATTCTGTTTATCTCGATAAATCCAGTTTCAGAAACATAAACGACACAACTTCCGGCTCATTCGGCGGAGTCGGCTTGCAGATTACCAAGTCTGTCGAAAATACGGCAGAAAAACCCGCTTATGTCGAGGTTTCTTCCCCGCTTGAAGACACTCCGGGCTTTAAGGCAGGAATCCTTGCGGGCGATTTAATCATCTCAATCAACGGAACTGACACTTCTACAATCACAATGGAGCAAGTCCTTGATATGCTTCGCGGAAAAATCGGTGAAAGCGTCGATTTGGTCATTCGCCGCGGCAAAAATATGGAATTTCCTGTCACTCTCGTGCGGGCAAAAATCGAGGTACCTGTCGTAAAATACGGAATGATTGAAGGCACAAAAATCGGTTATGTCCGCTTAATCGAATTCACTCCGAACACAGTCGAACGCACTCAGGAAGCGCTGGACACCTTTAAAAAAGAAAATGCCACCGGCTTAATCATTGACTTACGGAACAATCCCGGCGGACTCATCACAAGTGCCGCTGACATCGCCGATAAATTCATCGACAACGGTCCGATTGTATCAACAAAAAGCCGTCTTTCATTCGAAAATTCAGTCTTTACTGCAAGCGCAAAAAAAACAACAGTCCGCAATATGCCGATTGTCGTTCTCATTAACAAGGGAAGCGCTTCGGCTTCAGAAATCGTGAGCGGGGCCTTAAAAGACAATCATCTTGCATATCTTGTTGGCCAGAGAACCTACGGAAAAGGCTCGGTTCAGCAGGTTCTTCCCCTTTCTTCAACTGACGGCCTTAAAATCACGATGGCACGCTACTACACTCCAAGCGATGTGAATATCGACAAAATCGGAATTCCTCCAGACCGGGAAATTTTGTTCCCTGTTTTGAGCGAGGAAGGCGAAAAGCAGTATCTTGACCTCTACAAATCTACGGAAATTTCAGATTTCGTTGGCGGCAGAACAAATCTTTCCGAAAAACAAATTTCGGATTTCGCAAAGTCCCTAAAGAAAAAATATTCTGAAATTGACGAGGCAAGCCTTAGAAAGCTCGTTCGTAACGAAGCAAACAAAACGAAAGGAACTATGCTCTACGATTTGGACTACGACATTCAGTTGAACGAGGCAATTTCTATCTTGCAGAACGAAAATTTTACGACGCTCATAAAGAACACAAAAACCCTGAAAGAATTGCAGGATGAGGCTGTTCTTGAAGAAGAAAAAAAATAGACGGCAGGCTTAGCTTATGGAAGAAAACAAAAAACCTCAAGTAAAAGAATCAAAATCTGACGAAAAAACTGCTCTCATAAATCGTTTAAGTCGCATTGAGGGTCAAATTCGTGGCATAAAGCGACTTGTCGAAGACAATGCAAAATGCTCTGCTATTTTAATGCAGGCTTCTGCCACTACCGCCGCGCTAAATTCTTTTTCAAAAGAAATGCTTTTAAATAATCTAAAAACTGCTATCACCGAAGATTTACAGGCGGGGAATACGCAAAGTCTTGACGAAATCACTCAGACTCTCACGAAATTGCTGAAATAATTCCTTTCTTTCCCGCGCTGTTGAAAATGCAGGCTACAAGTTCTTAGGTTAAGCTATTTACTGTCTTTACTGTAAAGCCTGAGTGATTTTGCGTGCTCGAAATAGCTCGTTAAAATTAAAAAATAATCCTCTGCCTTTGCTTTTGAAATCGCTTCGTATTGATTAAGGTAAAGGCGTGGATTTTTTTGTACCTCACCGATTTGAATCAATCGGGCTGTTCCTTCCTGACTTGCAGCCTCACCAATCACATTCATAAGCCAGTTATTTTCCAAAGTCGAAAGCAAATCAGATTTTTCAAGGTCAATAACTCCGTCAGTCGCCCGCTCAAGCAAATCCGAAATGTCTTTTTTAAGGGAAGAAATGCTTTCTGTAAAAATTTTATCGACTTCACTTGTTTTTTCGACCTTTGTGACGACAATACGCGCAAACGGAAGGTCATTTTCTGGAATCTGAATTTTCACTGTCGTTTCTTTGTATTTTTTGTTCAGAGTTTTTTCCATTCGCTGCCCAATCTCAATCAAAATTGCGTCAAAAAGAGCCAAATCCGTAGCCGATAAATCAGGGGAAGAAATACAGTACAAGACGGGGTCTAAAAATTTCGTAGTCGGAACGAGAATCGCAGGACGGGGACCGGCCTTATCCTTTGAAATATCTGTAAGAAATAAATGTCGAATAGAGATTTTTTTTTCAGTCTCAGAGATTTTTGAAAAGTCGGGCCTGGGAAGGCGCAAATCAGTGGAAGCAGTCTCTTTTAGAGTAGAAAGAGAGCCGAAGGTTGAGTCCAAGGTCTTCTGGAGCCTTTCATTTTCACGCAAATTTCCTGTCAGAATCAAAGAAAATCTGGAAGAATCAAGCAAAATCGGGTATGCCTCTTGAATTCTGGTAAAATTCAAGTTTTCCGCAGGCTTATCTTCGGTGTCCTTGTAAAGTTTAGGATAATCCGTGTTTTCATACAAAATCCGAACTGCCTCACACAAAAGCTGAAAATCGCTGCTACCGGTTTTTAGCCGCCAGTGAGTCCGCTCGTCATAAGTCACGCCGTCGGCAAGGGCTGGAGAAATGTCGCAGTAAACAAGTGCCGTGTAAGCGGCCTGAAGCGCAAAATCAAGTTCAGAAGCAAGGCATGCGACCGTGATTATTGAGTGAGTTGAAAGAGTCTGGCTCGAAACATCATAAAATCCATTAACCGCTCCGTTTTGGGCGAACAAATCAAGCTGATTCTGAATATTAAACGCAATTGAATTCGTAAGAACTGAAGAAAGACCCGGAACCTTATCCGCAAACAAAAGCTCTCCGCCTGCAATCGTAAGGGAAAGAACAGCCGTTTTTGAAGACTCGCTTCGTTTTATGGTGACAGGAATTCCATTTTTTAAGGTGATTGAAGAAAATTCTGAGCGATTTTTTGAAATAAAGCGCTCAGCCGAGAGATAAATTTCTTCGAGAAGGCTTTTATTCTCCTCTGATTTTTTTTCTGAATTTTTTAAGATATTTTTGTACGCAAGCTGACTGTAATACGCGCTCTCTCCCTGATTTATAGCCTCAAAACCCGATTTTTTGAATTCAGCGGCATATTTTTGGTAAAGTGCAGAATTTACGATAACGAATACGAAGGGCTCCTCATCCAAAACTTTTTTTTGTAAATCCTGAATATTAATTTTTGAAAAAGCTTCGTCCTGGGCGAAAAAGGCCTCAACTGGCGAAAATCCTTCGTTTTTGTAGCTTTCAAGGAAGCGGGAAAAGCTTTCCATTGTGTTTTCGCTGCTTTCTGAAAGCCGTGTGAAGTCTGTCTTGTAAGCTTTTAAAGATTTTTGAAGCTCTTTTTTTGAAAAAACATCGCTGTCACGACTCATTTCTAGAAAAAGATTTGCCTGAACAATCGGAGAGACCTTCGTCTTTCCCAAAAGCGATTGAATTATGAGCCTTGAAGCAGATTTTTCAGTCGCGTGGCTCACATCAATATATTCATCACCCAAGATTTTAAGATTGCGTTGTTTCAAAAGGAGTTTTTTAAAGCTTGAGCCTTCCATGTTCCAAAAAGAAGAAAGTGCCTCCGCTTCATCAGAATCAAGGTTTTTGTACTGAAGGACAATCTGAGTCATTTCATCAGAAAAATCCTTGTGATAAAGAACGAATTTCCGGGGAATTTTTAGCTTTCCACTTTCGATAGCAGAGAGGACTTTTTTTTCATCCTCATCCGCCTGATTTTTAAATTGTTTTGCCGAAAAAGAAGAAAAATATTTTTTTGTGATTTCAAGAATAGCATTTTCGGTGATATTTCCACTCACAAAAAGAATTGAATTGCCGGGAATATAAAAATTTTCTCCGATGCTTTGAAGATAAGAGCGTGCGACTTCATTTGATTTAGAAGCAAAGGAAGTTGGGTTCACCGTGCTTTCCCGGCTCCAGGGGCGCTCTGCAAAAACTTTTGTTTCAATCGCAGAATTTAAGTAGCCCGCCGCGCTCTCAGAAAATTCCTTGTATTCAGTGTTCATCGTTTTTAAAATCGCAGAAAGTTCGGAATCTGTCGGCTGAACTGTCTTTAATTTTTCAGAAAGAGATAGAACCGCCTTTTCTGCCGCACTTGGGGCAACCTTAGAAACGAAACGAACGCTGTCATTTGAAATTTCTCCGCCACAAAGGCGAGCATAAAGAGTAAAAAGACCAGAATTTTTTGTATTTTGATAAGAAGAACCCGCATTCACGCAAAGCTCAAGCCGAACTGTCGGTGAAGAAGAATCTTCAAGAAAATAAATTTTAAGCCCGTTTTCGAGAGTAAAGATTTTTATGTCATCCGCAGTAAAAGCAAAAATAGAGGTAACAAATAGAAAAACAAAAAAAAGCGAGAAGATTTTTTTCATACACCTTCAAAATTATATAGAGAAAAGAGAGAAGTGAGAAGTGAGGAAAGCTGGCTGTCATTTTGAACTTCTCAGCCATCTCCGAAGTCCTCGACGAGTTTTAATTTCTATGCTAATCTGTGGGCAAAATTTTTACAGGAGATTTAAATGAAAATCGCACTTATCAACGAAAATTCGCAGGCGGCGAAAAACGAAGTTATTTACAAGGCACTCAAAAAAGTTGCTGACAAGCACGGTTTTGAAGTCGTGAACTACGGAATGTACGGAGCTGATTCTCCATCTCTTACTTATGTTCAGAACGGAATTTTGGCCGCAACTCTTCTTAACTCAAAGGCAGTTGATTATGTAATCACAGGTTGTGGAACTGGCGAAGGCGCAATGCTCGCTTTAAACAGTTTTCCAGGTGTAATCTGCGGACATGTCGCAACTCCCCTGGACGCTTATACTTTTGCGCAGATTAACGACGGAAACGCAATCTCAATTCCTTTCGCACTCGGTTTTGGCTGGGGCGGAGATTTAAATCTCGAATACATTTTTGAAAAGCTTTTTTGCGAGCCAAGCGGACAGGGCTACCCTCGGGAGCGTGCAGAACCAGAGCAGCGAAACAAAAAAATCCTTGACGGTGTACGAGAAATCGCCTTCAAACCTTTCACAGAAATTTTGGAAGGCTTGGACAAGGATTTGGTAAAGGGCGCTTTTGCCGGCGAAAAATTCAGCGAGCTTTTCTTCCGCGACTGCAAAGATGCAAAAATCGCAGAAGTTGTCAAAAAATTAATCTAAAGTAGAATTTATGCAACATACGCTTCAAGCCGCTTTCTTCTTGACGGTGACTTGAGCGTTGCGACAGCACTTTTTTCAATCTGGCGGATTCGTTCTTTTGTAAGACCACATTCATCGCCAATTTCCTTTAGAGACATTGCCTTGTAGCCGTTCAAGCCATATCGCATACGCATAACTCGCTCTGCTTTTGGTTTGAGCGTTCTGAGGGCATAATCCACATCGTTTTTGAGGGCATTGTCCATAGCGTTCTGCTCTGGTGTCGGGTTGATTTCGTCCTTGAATGTGTCGCCGAAAACAGCCTCGCTCTTCGTTGAGTCAATCGGAGAATCCAGGGAAATCATATCCTTATTAAAATTGAGCAAATCTCGAACATAAGACGGCTTCATTCCCAAAAGTTTTGCTATTTCCTGAATCTGCTCTTCTTCCGTCTTATCTTTTTCTACAAAGGCACGGGTTTTTTCAATCTGATAGATTTCGTTGACCTTGTTCATCGGGAGTCGGATTGCACGGCTTCGGTCGCTCAAAGCTTTTTGAATGCTCTGGCGTATCCACCAGACAGCATAGGAGATAAATTTGTATCCTTTTGACACATCAAAGTGATCAACTGCGGCAATAAGACCCAAATTTCCCTCGCTTATCAAGTCAAGAAGCTCAAAACCCCGTCCCTGATAGGTTTTGGCAATAGCTACAACGAAACGCAAATTTGCACTTACAAGCCGATTTTTTGCCGATTTTGAGCCATTTTTTGCTTTTACAGCCAAATCCTTCTCTTCTTCCGCCGTCAAAAGCGGGATTCTGTTCAATTCTTTAAGGTAAGCGTCCATTGTTTCGTCGTTGTAGTTCATTTTGAAATCTCCTATAAGTGCCAGCCTGACTACTGTCAGAACCTTCACGGAGAATACAGCAAGTTTCGTGCCAAGAATTTGATTTTCATAAAAAAAGGGAGAAACAAGAAAGTCTTGCTTCACCCCAAAATTCCGACATCATAAAACCCCAAATGTCGACTTTCGTCACTCACAAGAAAATTGTGTTTAAAATCGAAAAAGACACGTTCGCTTCACACGCGCAGCCTAAAGCATTTATTTTTATGCGATTGGTGGGGCTAATAGGGTTTTGCTCCATGAGGGATTTTCTCACCTGCGAGTGTTCCGC
>FLNY01001976.1_pt1 | contig 21101 bp, 17 predicted proteins | sample 1140381 | NCBI WGS metagenome assembly FLNY01 (sample SAMEA3878172, study PRJEB12797) | bioreactor metagenome | biome: Moose rumen | place: Sweden | collected 2011-10
GGCCCTACGGGCCGCCTGCCTTCTTTTTAGGATGTTTAAATTATTGAAAAGGACTCTTTGATTCTTTGTTTCAGAAGAGTCTGTCTTCTTTCTGTGTCTTCTGTGTGGACAGCTTTTCCGAGAGCTTTCATTGTACCGACCAGGATGCATTGTTTTTTTGCCCGTGTAATGCCGGTATAGACAAGGTTGCGTTTTAGCATTATGAAGTGGCTGGTATGAACAGGCATGATGATTACCGGATATTCAGAGCCCTGGGACTTATGTACTGTACATGCATATGCAAGTTCTATTTCGTTTAAGTCCTCTTGTGAGAAACGTTTGGGGTGGCCGTCAAAAATCGCTTCCATGACTGCTTTGTCTTCGTCCTGGCCGTTGAGTTTTGCCGATACTGTTCCGATGTCTCCGTTGAAGATGTCTTTGTCGTAGTTGTTTTTTGTTTGCATGATTCGGTCTCCGACTCTGAATTGTGTCGCTCCTCTCGTTGCTGCCTTTTGTCCGTTGGGGTTTATTGCTTCCTGGATTTTCAGGTTCAACTGGATTGAGCCGATGGGGTCGGATTCCCTCCGCATGGGGGAAAGGACCTGGATGTCTTCGTACTTGAATCCGAACTTCTGTGGCACTTTGTTTTTTACAAGGTCGATGATGGTATCAGCAATCTTGTCCCTGTCTTCTATCTTGAAGAACCAGAAATCGTTTTTCTTTTGGCCTTCGTCGGCGTTGCTGATGTATGGCATCAGGCCTTTGTTGACCTGGTGGGCGTTCATGATGATGTTCGAATTTCTCCCTTGACGGTATATTTCCGTAAGGCGGACCAGGGGGAACTGACCGGATTCAATGATGTCTTTGAGGACGCATCCGGCTCCGATGCTCGGTAGCTGGTCTATGTCTCCGACTATGATCAACTTGGTTTTGTCTGATACTGCTTTCAGCATGTCACGCATCAGCATCGTGTCAATCATGGAGGCTTCGTCGATTATTATGACCTGTGCGTTTATCGGGTTGCTCTCGTTTCGTGTGAAGATTCCTTGTTTGTATTCAAGCAGTCGGTGAATGGTCTTGGCTGGGCGTCCTGTAGATTCGGTCATGCGTTTTGCAGCCCTTCCTGTCGGAGCTGCCAGGAGCACGTTGAGGTTCCTGTGTTCACATTCGTTAATGATTGCTTTTGTTGTGGTCGTCTTGCCGGTTCCGGGTCCGCCGGTCATGATGAAAAGTGATGATTGGATGGAAAGGGTGATGGCTTGGCATTGTTGTTCCGAATATGTAACATTGTTCTCTTTTTCTATCCTGTATATATCAGGAAAAGAGGTCGGGGCTTTTTTGCCGTTGTATGATATTGCCTTCAGTCTTTCCGCTATTATCAGCTCTGCATAGTAGTAGCGTTTCAGCATGACTTTGTCATTTTCGATGATGCCGATTGACAGGAACTTGAGAGGGTCGTCGACAATGGCTTCGACCTTGAATGTATCGAGGTCCAGATAGTCAGGAGATGCAGTATCTGCTATCAGTTGTTCACGGTCTACGTATGTATTTCCTTTTACGGCATTGTCTTCCAGGCATGCTTTCAGTCCTGACATTATCCTGAAGTCGCTGTCTTCTGGTAGGCCTATTCGCCGTGCGACGTCGTCAGCCTTTTTGAATCCCACCCCTTTTATGTTGTCTGCAAGTTTGTAAGGATTCGTTTCAAGTATCGTGATGGCTTTGTCTCCGTATTCCTTGAAGATTTTTGTTGCTATTCCATTGGGAAGGTCATAGCGTTTCAGCCATATCATGATGGTTCGTATGGCTTTTTGGTCTTTGACGGCTTCGATGACGGCATCGATGCGTTTTTTGCCTATGCCGCTGATTTCGCGTAGTCGTTCAGGATTTTCGTCCAGGATTTCGAGGGTTTGTTCTCCGAAGGCCGTTACTATTTTGCGGGCAAAGACGGGTCCGATGTTCTTGATAAGGCCGGAGGAGAGATACTTGTATATTCCTTCGATGTCGGAAGGTCTGGTTTCTTCGAAGCTGGTCGTTTTGAATGATTGGCCATACTTGGTCATTTCGTAGTTGCCGTTAAGCCTGACGGTCATGCCAAGCCGGAGACCGGGCATGATGCCGGTGGCACTGACGAAAGTTTGGTCTTCGAAAAGTTTGCCGTCGGATTTTTTGTCAAGCTTGAGGTTGATTGCCGCCCATGCGTTTTCCGGGTTGCAGTAGCGGATTGTGTGAACTGTACCTTGTATAGTCATTTTTTTTAATTCAAATTTATGTTGTCATTTCGCCAATACATAATTTTGCGAAATGAAAGCATATGTTAATGTAAAGTCGCTGAGAATCGCGTATTTGATGGTCAGATGAGCGAGTCTGCTGAAATTTTCAATTCTGAAGAGGTTTGGACGGGCCCGTGCTTGGCTTCGTAAAGTTCGATGTACTTTCTGATTGCCGCATCGAGTAAGTCTTTGTATGGCAAGCCGTTATCGAATGCTATCTTACGTAGTTTTGCATATAAATCTTTATCTATTGCAAGGCTCGTATAGGCGTATTCTTTTGTGAGTCTTTTACGGTTGTCACCGTTCTGGGGGCGTCCGGTACGGGAGCGGCGTTCCTGCTCTTGTTTTGAGGGCTCGGTTGAGGCGGTCTTTTCGGTTTTCTGAGTTTTGTTCTCCAGAAGATTATCAAGGCCTTGAATCATGTCGTCTTTACTGTTCATATTATATATTATTATGTTATGCGAACTATCATAAAATAACCAACAAAATTATTGTGTAATATTGATAATTAAAATAACAATGTTTTTAAAGTGTCTGTATTGGAGATTTAATCTGGTGCGTTGAACCTGTTAAGGATTTCTAATGCAAGTTCACGATAGTCTGAAGCTCCGTTGCTGGATGGAGCATAACTGGATATCGTCTTGCCGGCCAAGGGACTTTCAGCAAGCTTGATGTTCTCCCTGATGGTGGTTTTGAAGACGATGTCTTTGTAGTTGTTGCGTAATGCTTGCTCGCTTGCAGTGTTGAGATTTCTTGTCTTGTTGTAACGGTTGATGATTATTCCGCTGATTGCAAGGTCTGGATTCAGGTCTTCTGAAAGTTCCATGCATTTTGCTTCGAGCTTTTTGAGTCCGGCCACGGGAAGGTATTCAGCCGTTGTTGGGACAAATAGTTCATTGCACGCCACAAGAGCGTTCTGGGTCAGCAGATAGAGATCTGGTGCACAGTCAAGCATGATGATGTCATAGGATTTACCCACGTTGAGATTACGGAGTATTTTTTCCAGTATTCTTTCCCGGGAAGTCTTTCCTGACAGGATGCTTTCCAGTTCGGATACTTCCGGGCTTGAAGGAATCAGGCTTACATTTGGAACCGGTTCCCTGAACAGGGACCAATGAATAATAAGTTCTGTAGCCGGGGTCTTGGGTGTAATGAACGCATCGTAGATGCTTTTGTCCGGTTTGAAGTCAATGAATGTCTCCGTAAGTGAACATTGGGGATCGAGGTCGATAATCATCACCCTGTATCCTTCCTGTGCGAATATCGGGGCAAGAGCTGCTACTGAAGTGGTCTTTCCGACGCCTCCTTTGTGGTTTGCAAATGCGATTACTTTGAGGTCGTTCATGATTTAGTTTTGTTTGAATGAATCATCCAGAAGTGTTTCTGGTGCGTGTTCGAGTCTTTCTTCTTCTTCTATTGATGCTGTATAAATCATCGATGTGTTGACGGACGAATGACGGAGTGTACGCTTGACGTCCATTATGGTGCCACCGTTCTTGATGATTTGTGTTGCTGTAGTATGGCGGAGCGAATGTGCTGAGAAGGCATGGTCATCAAGGCCGATTTCACGGAGTCCTTTTTTGATAATCATTTGGATTAGTCTTGTGGACATTTGTTCTCCGTTGTGGGAATGTATGATGGAATTCCCTTCTGTATCAGTAGTTGTATGTGAACCTTTACCTTCAGTAACGAAGAGATACTCTCCTTCCAGGGCTCCTTGACGTGTATTGAGATAGTCCTTTATTGGATTGTATGCTGCATCGGTAAGTACGACGAATACTGAAGGATCCGGTGCATCCATGCCTTTTCCCCAGACTTGAAGGATTCTGCGTCCCCCCCGGAACTTGATGTCTTCGATTTTTGCCCGTGAAATCTCGACTGTACGAAGTCCGGTTCTGAGCATCAAGTTTACCATTGCGTAGTTTCTGGGACTGTTTCTGAAGTGATGAAGCAGTTCCGCCCCCTGGCGTTCGGTAAGGTGCATTTTAACGAAGTGTGCTGATATGCCTCCTTGGTTTGCTTTGGGAGCTTTTACACCGTCAGCTATGTTTGCATAGAATTTCATGCCTTCTGCCCACTTGTAGAATTTTCTGACTGCTACCATGTAGGAACGGACTGTGAGCACTTGGTGTCCTGACTTTATTAGGTATTTTTTGTACTCCACTATGTCTGACGATGTCAGGTTCTGGAGTGTTTTTCCTGTCAGGTCCAGCCAGTTGAAATACTGGTTTATGGATTCCCTGTATGTTTTCAGTGAAGAGTCTTTCACGTCCTGGTCTTTCAAGAAGGCGTTGATGACTGTTTCTCTGTTCTTTTTTGAAGAGGGCATCAGTGAATCTGGGTTCCTGTTGTCCACTATCTGTGCTTTTATCCTGATTTTTGTAGGAGACTTTTCTGTATCCATATAAATACTTGTTAAAAACCTAAACCATTATCGTAACAAATCAACTGCAAAAATAATGTTTATTATTTATATTTGCAATTTTTTTGATGATTTCGGTGTGTAAGACCTAAAATTTAGGGGATGACAATTTTTTTATTGTCACCCCCTTTTGAGGTTTTTTCGTTTGAGAAAAGGTAGTTTTTAGGTCCTTATCTGGATGCTTCGACAGATTCTTTACGGAATTCTTTCAGGAGTTTTTCCAGTTCCAGGCTGAGCTTGCGGGCTCTAGTTCCGGCTGCCTTGTTACCTTTTTCCGTGAGTTTGTTTGTTTCTTCTTTGAACGCATCAAGTTTCACTACGATTGTTTCTACTAGTTCTTTCATTTTTACAAATTTTTAAAATATTCGATATTATGCCCGTAAAGTATGCTGGGTAATAGAATTTGAAACAAGGTTGTCAGATGCCGATTATATTGTAAATTATCAGGACGATTTTGCCGTTTTTATCTGTTACGAAATTTACCCAATCGTCATATTTGCCGACCATGAATCCTGTGTCTTTACAGTATTGTATGGGTTCTATTAAGCAATCGCTTAATTGTTGGCAGTTTTTGATTTTGTTTTTTGCTGATGTTTCGGTTTCTCCGACTTTAATTCCTCCAGAGATTATATTGGTGAATACTGGAAAACTGCTATCTTTTATAAATGCGTCCAAGAAAACACCGTCTATGCATGTGAAGCCTGTCTCGCCGTAATTGTATACAGTTTCTCCCATTGAGCTTTCAATACTTTTGGGATTTCCTAGTGTTTTTTTGATTTGGGTCGTGTTTACTTTGCTGCCTATCTTAAGGCCTTTTACGTCGAATGGTATTCCTTGAGCATTGAGGGATATTGTTGCAGTCATTGCAATAATGAATAAAAGGATTTTTTTCATGGTATTGGATTTTTCGAAAGTTAACAATTTTTTACTTCTGTGGATATATCATCTCATAAAAATCAATGAATGCAGAATCGTCTTCGTTTGTGCTGTCCATTTCATCGCATTCTGTATTTATGTGTGTATTGATTGTGGTTCCACTACTATTGGTTGTAAGGATATCACCGAATATTACTGCCGGGTCGATGTAACTGTTCCATTGTCCGCTTTTTTTGATTTCTACATGGAGGTGTTTTTCTGGAACGTTCCATGCACATCCTGTAGCACCCGTGCAACCGAGAATCTCACCCGGATAGATTATATCGCCTGATATCCATGGAGCACCGGTTCGAGGATTGATACCTATACCGTTTCCTATGCCGTTATCAGAGAATTGAGGATTACCTGTGTCAGTATAAGCAAGGTGGAAGAAGTACATGTCATATTTGTTTCCGTTTACATCAAAGGTGATACCGATCATGTTTCCTGCTCCGCCTTTGTTATCTTTATTATTTGGAACATTATATCTTATTCTGCTTGATATTACTCCTTGTACTGGAGCAAAGAATTCTGTTCCGGGTTCGGCATATATGTCCCAGCCGTTATGGTTTTTTGGTGTTCCATCTGGGTTGGTTCTTACCGTACCGAAACTTCCGCTTTTGGCAGTTTTAGCGCTTGTCATTGCAAGGCGTTGGTTTTCTCCACCGAGTGGGAAAACATAATCTTTATCCTGGTTGTAACAAGGTTTTGATTTGTCTGAGAATACTGCCGTAGCGTTGATGTCTTTATTGACTGTCTTGTGAGTGGTGGCGTCTATGCCGGTTATGTCACCTGTCCAGTAGAGGAAATTTTCGTCTTTGCTTGGAATGGCTGTAAGCGTAGCCATAGCACCCGGTCCGTACTTTCCGTCTCCATCTACTGTCCCTTTACCCTGTATGGTTATATTGACGTCATACATGATTACGGAGGGCTCTTTTGTAATGGTTGAGTTGGTAGGACTGCTACTGCTTCCTCCTCCTGAAGAACCTCTGTCCCATGGAGTATAATTATCTTCAAAATAACTGTCAGGTGTTACGTCAGGACAGAAGCAGGTTTCTGACAAGTCAATTTCGTTTGTGCTTTGGCTTTTGCCATTATAGCCTATGCAGATGGAGCCTTGTAATTGGTAGGCTCTTGTTGAGTTTTTGATTATGTTGATGTATTCTATGTCCTCTCCGTATTTCTTAGGGTGCTGGGTGATTTTATATTTCCTGTTTGAACGACCTGGATAGATGTTTTCTATCTCAATGATGGTTCCGTCAAGCAGGGAATAAATTATGTTTCCGTAAAAACCTTTTTTGTTGACGTAATTCCAGTTACCTTTTGAGTACTTGTAATAAGGAATCATTGTTGCAACGAAATTGGCTTTAGGGGATTCTACAAGATATTTCCGTACATCTGATGTATAGGACATCTTGTAGTTTCCATAAGCTTCGTTGCTCATGAAAAGATACTGTTTTTCGGTTTGCTTGATCGGCGTGAAAGTCCACAGTCCTTTGTTTTCCCGGAGTGTGATTGCTGATTCTTTCTTTAGCAGGCTGACAAGCGGCACCAGTTCTTCTTTAGTCAGGGCTTTGGTTTCCGGATTTTCATCTATGCTGAACTCTGTCAGGTCCGAATAGATGACATTGTCCGGGTTCACCCATGTGTTTTCCACTTCTTGCTTCAGTTTGGTATCAAGAGTTTCTGTGATGTTTTTCTCGCATGATTGTATTGACAGTAACGTTATCAAGACAATCAGCATTGTGTAAGGTTTAATGATGCATTTGCCCATGGTTGTAAATATTAAGTTAACTTTGGCAAATATATTAATTATTTATCAATTTATTATACTATGTGTTGTGTTTAGGATTGGATTTGTTTTGTTGTGTGATGTTGTTTTGCCGGTAAAATAACTGATGCCCGGACCATTTGTGTCCGGGCTGTGAGTCGTATTTTTGCGTATAGCAGCTGGGGCTAGATTGAATTGATATCAATCTTCTTTTTTATCGTTATTGTCAAGTTGTCAAAACTTATTCCGCGTTCTTTCAGTTCCCTGAGGAGCTGGCGAGTTGTGAGATTGCTGCACGTGATGTCGGAGGAAGTGGGATTAGTAAGGTCGAGGAAATTTGTTTCCATTGTGATTTGTTTTTTAGGATTTATGTCAGCAAATATTTTATCGAGTTCTTTGGTCTTTTCGGGTTCGTCTTTGAAGTCGTTTTTGAATTTTTTGATTCCTTTCAGGAGACTTTTTTGTGTTATTTTAAGACTTTTGTTGTTAACATTCTTGTTGAGGATATCATAGGTTATTGCGCTTAATATCCTTATTTGCTCATTTTGCATGTTTTGGTCTCCGTCCTTCATGATTATATGATAGGCATTAGGGTCTTCCTTGTCTATCTCTATACTCATGAGGATTTCACCTTTATTGATACCGAACAATTTATATTCCGTGATGCTGTCATCTTCGGAGTTTTTATTTGAGATGTCTTCGAAGTATCCTTCAGGGAAGAAATCTATTATTTTTTCTGGATTGTCTTCATTTTGGTGAGATATCTCTGCTTCATCTTCAGAGTCGGTTATCAATATGGCTTTTATCGGTTTTTTCCATCTTTCAAGAGCGGCCTTTTCTTTCAGGGCTGATTTGAACCTTTTATAATCTTCTTTATCAGGGGTGTTTGATTTGATTTTAATTATATATTTGAAAAATGTTTTGGCCGTTTCGAGTTTTTGTTCGTCTTCCTCTCTTACATTTATGAAAAAATAATAGCTAAAGATATCTGTGGTTATCTCGATGTTGAGTTCTTTCAATACATCTGTCAAGTTTTTTATGAAATCAATTCCATTAGGCAATGATTGATCCAACCTTGCTCTTGACAGGGTCTCGGGCTCTTTCTTTCCGACTATGGATTCAAGTAAAGCATAAGTACGGTTTCGGCGGTCCTTGTCCCAGTAATCTGTTATGTATTGTTTGAATCCAACTGACGGACAGTTCAACAAAATAACGAAATTGCTTGTTTCACGTGGGAAAATTTTAATGAAGTCTTCTACTAGTGCGCAGGAGTATTTCCAGATGAACAGCATGACTTCCCAGTCTTTGGTCGTGATTTCCAAAATATCCAGGCTACCGTCTTCACCTTTAAGTTTCTGGATTCTGTACGATGTGGAATGGAATCGCTGTCTGAGCAATTTGTGTTTTCTTTCTGACTCATAGTCGGGATAGTGTTCGAATACGTATGAGTCACATGTCTTGTTAATGAAGCTTTTCCATGCTTGGAATGGTGTGGGTATCGTTTCTTCTTCATCCATGAAGAGAAAGGCCATGTCCGGCCTGTCTCTTAACATGAGTTTTCTTATTTTTGAAGGAATCTTTCTTTTGAATTCCTCTTTGAATTTTTGTCTTTCTTCAGGAGTCAGGTCACTGTAACGTATGTCCTTGTACTGTTCCAACCAGTCTTCCAATTCAGATGAAACTGCAAGTTTGTTATCCTCGATTGCAAGCTTGGTGTTCTTTTTCTTTTCTTCTTGTTCTTTCTTTTTTAATTCTATGAATTTTGTGACGCATTCCTTACAGTAGTAATCGTCAGCAAAGTCAAGGAATCGGTTTGCCGGTTTGATTTCATTGCAGTTTGGGCACTGCATGGTATCCCATGCATCTATGTCTTCAAGACTGACTTGGAATTCACATTCTTCATCGGCGATGATGATTTTAGTTTTACCGTTGCCTGTGACGAAATCTTTGACATGGTATTCCTTGTTCATTAGGCTTCCGGAATCGGACAGCTTTTTGTAATCCTTGTTTTCTGGTGCTGTCCATCTTATCGGCATGCTGTATGCTGCCCAGTAAGGTATTCCTTCTGGAGTTTTAACTGTAGTGTTTTCTTCCTTAGTGTTTTTCTTTTTTGTCGGAAGTCCCAAAGTGAAAGTGGGGTCTAGTTGTCGGATTTGAGAAATGATGTTGGAATATGTCCGTTTGGTTTCACTTAAGCTTACTGGTACTGCAATCTTTTTTGATAGCCCTTTCTTTTCGAAGACCATATGGTCTCCTTTCCCCTGGCGTTCCGTCCATCCAAGTGAAATGAGTTCTTGTTTGATTTCTTGGTATTTTGTCATGATAATTGTCTGAGGTAACCAACGAATTCATTCGTCGGAGGAATTTGACGAATTCCTTCTTTAATGTAAAACAGGTATTAATATTTTTTGCCGCCATGTCTGTATGGACGGGTGGGGTTGAAACTCATTTTCAGTTCGATATATTTATCTATGTCGATTGAGTTTTCATTGCAGTAGTCTATGATGATTGATATCATGCATGCTACTCTGAAAACTGCGGGATGGGATTCATCGGTCAGGAACCTGATACACGCGTAAGCGAATTCGGGAAACTCAGTGAAACTTGGACGCAGGTATATGAGTTTGAAATTGTTCTGTTCGTAATTTGTATCTCCCTTGTAGGAATCTCTTTTGAGTCCAAGGAAGTCGCAACAGCGGATGATTGTGTCTGAGAGTTCGTCTTCAAAGGTGTCCTTGATAGTGAGTTCAAAAGCCTTTACAAAATTCGATTGGAATTCGATGTTCTGTTTGACGAATGTCCCTGCAAAAGGAAGAGCATAGCGGTTGTTCCTGTCTGCCTGCATGGCTTCGCACAGTTCGGAAACTATCAGTGCCAGGAAATGTTCGTCAGAATGATAGGTGTCATGCCAACCTTTTTCCTTTGCGGTTGTGACAGCCTGGTCTATCCAGCTGTTTACTTTTTCTGTATGATTTCGATTTATAGGCATATGTGTATTACTTTTCTGAAAGAAGTCTGTCAATTTCAGCAGCAATGAAGGCTCCAGCCTTGGCCAGTTCCCTTATGCGATTGTCTGGTGTGGGTTTGTACCATGACGGGTGGAAGGGCCATGTGGGTGGAATTGTATCGTTACTGAGATTTGTGTTGATGCATTTTTGTGCCGTCTTGAAAGTCATTGCGTATGTTGCGGCAGCGTCTGCTAATTCTCCGTTCTTATGTTGGCGATCATGTTCGGGGCTGAAGCCTTCTTCCACTTTCTGTCTGCGTCTTTCAGCTTCGATGATGGAGACGCCGTAGCTGTCGCAACCTGCTTCATAGAGGCTATCGATTATTGTGCTTTGTTTGTCTTCTACGTATCGGACTTGCATGATGCCATAGAAGTTCATGGAAATTTCCAGTTTATTGATGATGTCATAGCAGTTGTTGATTGTTGAACATCTGTCATCGTGGTCGACTATGATGATTACTGTCTCTTTGTCTTTTATGAGTTCTTTGAGGGTTCCTACAAAGTTTACAGATTCTTCGTCTCCTAATGCTTCGGGAATCAGTGTGTCGATTCCTTCAATGATTATTATTTTGGGAGAAACCTTCTCGAGATTAGATTTGATTTTTTCGAGAAAGTAATTTCTTGTGAGCTCTTTTGTTTTATCTTTGTCCCAGATGTAAATGGGTGCATTGATGATTTTCTCCAATGATTCCTTGTTTTTATCCGAGCAGAGGCTTGAGGCGTAAATTCCTGCTGTACAGTCAAGGGAATAGATTAGTGTTTCATTCCCGATGTTTATACCTTGTTTCAGGATGAGGTCTCTGACAAGGTTTACGAGATGGTTTTCGTTTTTTTGCGTGCTTTGCAGGGTGACGATTGACCCTGGTTTGAATCCTCCTACTGTCTGGTCGAAGGTTTTAAATCCTGAAGGGATGCGATTGATAGATTCTTTCATATTTTGAGTTTTAAAGCAGACCGCCGCCCAAGGGCGTCAGCGTTCGGAACAACCAATACTAACAGCTACTTTGAAATGAAACGAGTAATCCACTTTTAATTTCCTTGCCGGTGACTCCGGCGGTTCTGCTTAGTTGTTTAAATATTTTTCTATTGTATTGTTAAATAGCAAGTAATCACGTTTGGTTTCTTCTTCCAGTTTCAATCGTATTTTGAGCTGTTGGACAGATTGATAGATGGTTATTGCCTTGTGTGTGTTTTTGAAGATTTCGGCAATTCTCTCTCTGGAATCCAATGGGAAGGCGTCTTTGTAAGCCGCATAGCAGAAAGAACGGATTGTTACTGTGGCGTGTTGACGAGATGGTGTCATTACTTCGTCGATGCTTGTATTGTATCTTTCTTTGAGGGTTTTGTTGAGGGCTATAAGGAACAGTTCCCTTTTGTTTTCCGGGATGTCTTTGTTTGCTATAATGCCGTTCTTTCGGATGTAATCGTACATCTTTCCCATTGCATCTATCTGCTCTTCAGTAGGCTTCTTGTCTTGGTATATTGCCTTTATAAGGAGCATCTTGTTTCCTTGTTTTATCAACTGTTCTGTTTTCATGCTAAAAAATAATGGAACCGCACCCTGAATGGGCATCAGCGTCTTTCAGGATATTAAAACACTAATTGCCAATGTATATTTGTCGCGCTGCTTATGGAAAAACTGAAAGACGGTGATTCTGCGGTTCCAGTAGGTCTACGATAATGCTACTTTATATTTTTTAAGGTTGTCATTGACGTCTTCAAGGCATCTTTTCCCGAATCCAAATATTTTCATGAGTTCGTCTGGAGAGTATGCTATAAGTTCCCCAATGAGGTTAATGCCTTCATTTTTGAGGATATTGTATGTCTTGCTCTTTAATGATAGGTTTTCAATAAGAACGCTGTAGGGGTAGTCCTTTAGGTTTATTGTTTTCTTTTCTGTTACCTCGTTGAGTGCTTCAATGAATCCGTCTTTTCCGGAAACGTTTTCGGTTTCTGTTTTCGGTTTTGGTGGCATGGTGAACCTTGTATTGGTTTCATTGTCCATTACTATTGGAATCATGTGCCCGTAAGGGCTTCTTTCAAATCCTTCCAGACGGAGTCCGTTTTGTTTAAGGATTTTTTTAATGATAGATGTAGTTCTCATGGTATTTTAGTTTTTATTGTTTTATCTTTATTTCAGTGAATTTGACTGTTTTCTTTTCTTTAGTAGTTTGTGCGTTGAACGGGTTGAAATTTTCAATCAATATGACTGATGTCTGGTTGTCTTCATTAATATTCAGTATAATTCCTTCCTGCATGGTGGAAGTGATGATTATTTTTTGTCCAGGCTTAATTAGTTCCATGATATTTGATATTAAAATTCTGGCATGTCTTCAGGTATTAGTTCTTGTATGAATCGGGAAGGAATGCATTCTTCTATCTCTTTGAATTTCCATCTGTTCGCACAACTGGTCATGATGACTTCGTCTTTGGCCCTTGTTATTGAGACGTAGAAAAGGCGCCTTTCCTCTTCCAGTTGACTTGGTCCGTCATATTTCCTTATGGAAGGATACAGGCCTTCTTCTACTCCGGCTATGAAGACAATTGGGAATTCCAATCCTTTTGAGCAGTGCGATGTCATCAGGATGACTTTGTTATGGTTGTCGTCTTTGTTCTCGGCTGTATCGATGGCTGAAAGCAGTGATACGTTTTGGATATATGAAGCGATGCCGGGTTCTTCTTTTTCAGGATTTTGTTCTATTGCGTCGCTGACATAGTATCTTATGTCATCAATGAGTGCATCGATGTTTTTGGTTCTTTTCTGCCCGTCTTCTTCCTTGAGGTCTTCGTCTTCGTAGAAGGCGTATATGCCGGACTCTTTGATGATGTATATGGCAGCATCCAGTGCGTTCATATCCTTGGTTTCTTCACGGAAACGTTTCATCATGTCCATGAATGCCTGTAATGATTCAATGGCTTTTTTGTTGAGGTCGTTTCTGGGGAATGCAAGGATAGCCTCGGCTGTATCCGTATAGCTGAGGTCTGCGAATGCTGCTTCTGCAATAATGATGGATAATGTGTTGTCACTTATCCCTCTTGCCGGGCGGTTACAGATACGTTTGAATGCTTCATCGTCTGAAGGGTTGAGTACAAGACGCATGTATGCAAGGACATCTTTGATTTCTTGTCGGTTGAAGAATGATATTCCGGAATAGATGACATAAGGAATATGTTCTTTCATCATGATGTCTTCAATTGCTCGTGATTGCGCGTTTGTCCTGTAAAGGATGGCGATATCTGAGTAATTGTGGCCTTCTTCATGACGGGTTTTGATGGCTTTGGCAATGTATCTTGCTTCAGCTCTGTCATTGTTTAAGAATTCAACATGCAACGGTTTTCCGTATGTTCTGTTTGCCACGCAGGTTTTCGGGATCCTGTAATTGTTGTTTTCGATAAGCCGGTTTGCAGCATCTACGATTTCCGGTGTGCTGCGGTAGTTGGTTTCAAGTTTGTAAGTTCTGAAGTCGGGAAAGTCTTCTTTGAAGTTCATGATGTTCTGAATCCTGGCTCCACGGAAGGCATAGATAGACTGGGAATCGTCTCCTACTGCGCAAATGTTGAACCATGCGGTAGCCATAATCTTGATGATGGCGTATTGGACTTTGTTTGTGTCTTGATACTCGTCTACGAGGATGTATCTGAACCGTCTGGATATGGATTCCTTGGCTGGTTTGATGTTCTCCATGAGGTAGAGCATGTAATCGAGTATGTCATCAAAGTCCATTGCTCCGGCCCTGCGGCATCGTTTCATGTATAGTTCATAGATTTCTCCGAGTCTTTCTCTCTTTTCAATTCGGTCTTTGTCCTGTTGGTATTCATCATCTTTATATGCTCCCGGCATGATGTAGTCGTTTTTCAAGGAAGAAATACGGGCTGCTATTCTTTGGGGCTTATATGCACCTGATAGCAGTCTTTTGCGCTCTTTCTTTGCTTCTTCGCTCAAACTGTTCAGGACTTCTTTGTTGTTCCAGTCTTGGCCGAAGAGCACTTCACAGATGCAATCCTTCAGGCAGCTCATTGCATCTTCGACATCATAGATGGTGAAGTCTGCGGGGAAGTTGATATAGCTGTGCCATTCTCTGAGTAACCGCACGAATACTGAATGGAATGTACCCATTACGAGTCCGCTGGCGGCTTCGCCGGCCATGAGTGCTATACGGTTTCTCATTTCTTCAGCCGCCTTGTTGGTGAATGTCAGGGCGAGGATTTCATGAGGGTTGGTTCCTTGTCTTATAAGGAGAGCGATTTTGCTGGTGATTACCCGTGTCTTTCCTGAGCCTGCTCCTGCGACTATCAACACGGGGCCGTCTCCGGACAGCACTGCCTCCCTCTGTTGTTCGTTCAGTGGTTCAAGGATGTCTTGGAAGTCTTTCGTCCCGTCTGTCATTATGTGTCGTTCGTCTGTCATCTTAAATTTTTGTATTGTTTGCGGATTAACTTTGTGCAAGATTTTCGGGGGCATGAAGTGCCCACAGGAAATCTGGAACAACCATAATCCGCGGCGGGTGAAGCAAGAAATTTTGAAGAAATACTACTTGAAAAGTGGAGATTTCTCCAAAATAGCATATATGCGGTTCTTGCTTCCCCGCGCTTTTCCTGCCCGGTATGGGCAGGAAGGACTCTATGTCAGGCTTGTTTGATATTGTCTTTGAATTTTCTTGCATATTGTGTCGGCAGTCTGAGGTAGTATGGTTTATCGTTACCTGGTATGTAGTACATTTGGTATTGAGGATTGTATTTTACCAGTTCTTCAAGTGGGATGTTTGTTGCTTTGATGATTTCCCTGAATGTCATATCTCTGGTAATGCGGAAAATATTTGTTTGTTTTTCCGTATAGGGTCTTGGGATGATGTTATGTTTATCATAATAGACGGTCGTATAAAGTGCGGCTATGAATGCTGGCATATATGCTTTTGTTTCGTTTGGTAGGTATTCATATATTGACCAGAACTCTGTTGTTCCCGCTTTTTCTATGGCTTTTTGTACTGTCAGTGTTCCGCAGTTGTATGATGAGATGGCCAGTGCCCAGTCTCCGAAGATATTGTAGGCGTTCTTGAGATATTTGGCTGCGGCAATTGTGGATGAGCTGATATCTAGTCTTTGGTCCACGAAATCATCGCATCGCATCCCGTAATGGGCTGCTGTTTCCGGCATGAATTGCCACAAGCCCCGGGCTCCAGTCCTTGACAGTGCCTGTGGGTTCATTGCTGATTCCACTATGCAGAGTGCGGTTAACTCTTCGGGGATTCCGAGTATTGCGAAGCTTTTCTTCATTTTTGGTGCATAGTATTTATATTTACCTATTATCGTTCTCATCGCATTGGCATGAGAGACGGTGTAGGTATATATTTGTTGTTCCACTTCTGGGGTAAAGGGTATGAGCAAATCTTTTGGCAGTTTTAATAGTCTTTCTGCGAGTGTTCTTGGTTCGGGAAAGTCTTTTTTCAGTTCATATTCCTCCTCTTCTTCTGCTGGTTCGTCCAGGAAATCCCACGTCCCGATAAGGGGCGTGTCCCAACGGCGTTCGGACTTGTCCGGATCGCCGATGGATTGCAGGACGGAAACGTCCTGCTTGGATTGCCTGTGACGTTCGAGACCGTCAAGGTCACGCCTGCTCACCTGCGCCCGGAGGGCTGCCGGGGAGCAGGAAAGCAGCAGGAGAAGGAGGAGGAATCCTGTTTGAAATGTATGATTATTTTTTACCACTTTTGCTGTCGTATTTTTTATACTTTGGTTTCACATCGTCGAAGAATGGTTCGACATTGGCGTATTTTCGGCTTTCTTTTTCTGTTATTATGAGCTTCAGTCTCGCGTCGAAGGTTTTCCCCGCTTTCGACTTGAAGCCTCGTATAAGGCCGGTTTTTCCGTTTTCCAATAGGTTTTTGATTGCAGGTTCGCTTAGTCTTTTTTCGCACCAGTAACGATTGAGATACAGTCCGCATTCAGGATTTGTGCATTTGGCGTTTTTGTCCCATACTTTGACTGTTCTTCCGCAGCATGGACATTTGATGTTTTCCGCTTCTGCTGCGTTGTTGATTCCGTCGCTGACGGATAGATTTTTGATTTGTTCAGTTATTTGTCTGGTGAACAATCGTATGTTGTCGTTGAATTTTTCCGGTGGCATTTTGCCTTCTGCAATCATGTTGAGTGCTATTTCCCACCTTCCTGTCATTTCGACATTTGCAATGGCCATGTCTTTGACGAGATTGTAAACTTCCAGTCCCATTTCTGTCGGGAGTATTTTTTCTCCTTTCTCTTTTTTTATGAAATGTCTGACATCCTTGAGGGATTTGATGATTGAGTCTCTGGTGGCCGGTGTTCCGATACCTATGCCTTTCATGGCTGTTTTTATGTCTTCATCTTCTGACTCCTTCCCTGCTGTCTTGATTGCTTGGAGAAGTGTGTCCATTGTGTAGATGGGTTTCGGTTTGGTTTTTCCTTCGATTGTTTGGGCATTCTTTACCGGGAGTATGTCTCCTGCGGAGAGTTCTGGGAGTTTTTGTTCTTCTTGTTCATTGTCTTCTCCGTCTTTTTTCTTTTCGTTGCCGGTGCTTTCCAACGGTTCTCCAAGAACGGCTTTCCAGCCGGGCTTGAGCGTCTTCGTCGAAGACGCTGCGAATCCTTCGGATGCGCAGGTGAACCGGACGGAAAGCACCTCGCACTCGCAGGGTGCGCAGAATGCTTCAAGCATTCTGATGGCAACGAGGTTGTATACTTTTTCTTCCTTTCCTGTGAGATTGGTGGGAATAGTAGTTTCAACAAGGAGTGCATGGTGATCCGTTACTCGGTCATCGTGTACTGTGTTTTTGTTCAGTTCACCGAGTGACGTCTGTGACAGCCTCAGTGCGGCTGTCTTTATTTTCGGATTGGATGACTGTGTCAGTGTCATCATCCGTTTGGGTATGGTGTGGAAGACATCTTGGGTGATGTACTGGGAACCGGTTCTAGGATATGTTACAAGCTTGTCTTCATATAGTTTCTGGAGGATTCTGAGAGTTTCGTCCGGATCGAGTCCATAACAGCGTGATGCTTCCTGTTGCAGAGATGTTATGTCATGAAGGAGCGGTGCTTTTAAGGTTTTTGGCTTTTTCTCTACAGAATCAACCGTGAGCATGGATACTGTACAGTGTGTACTTAGTGAATTGGCCTCAGCAAAGGTTCCGAATCGTTTTATGCTTGTTACTGTGAAATTTTGTCCTTTTGATTCTGTATGAAGTTTTACCGTCCAAAAAGGTTCAGGCTTGAAAGTCTGGTTTTCGAGGTATCTTGAACAGACAAGGGCTAGGATAGGTGTCTGAACCCTTCCGAGCGAGAATACTCGTTTTTCTCCTTTTAGCTGTTCTTGGAGTGTAAGTGTGAGAGCTTCGGTGGCATTGATGCCTACCAGCCAGTCGGCTTCACTTCTACTTTTGCCAGCTTGATAGAGGTTGTCATATTCGTTACCTGGACGTATGTTACTTAGGGCTTTTTTGAGTGCTTCGTCTGTCATTGAGGAAGTCCACAACCGCCAAACGGGTTTGTTGCATTTGGGATTGTTGTTGATGCACCATTGAAGGACATATCTTTGTATGAGCTCCCCTTCTCTTCCTGCATCACCGCAGTTGATAATGGCTTCGCATTTTGAGAAAAGAGTCTCAATGACTCTTAATTGTTTAATATATCCTGGGTCATCTTTGCCGTCTTTTTGACGGGGTTTGAGAAGGAACGGGTCGGGCATTACAGGAAGGTTGTCGAGTTTCCAGTGTAATGCTGCTGTATTGGCATCTTGGTCTATTTGGAGAAGGTGCCCTATAGTCCATGTTACGTAGCACTCCTTTCCCGCCAGTGGTCCTGACGGGATGTAACCTCCTTTATAGTAACCGTCATTTCTTTCTCGGCATCCTGTGATTCGTGCTAGTTCTGCGCCCATTTTGGGCTTTTCTGCTATAAGTACTACCATTATTCTGTTTCTTTTTCAGTTATCATCTTAATTATTGTTTGTTTGAATTGGCGTGCATGATATACGTCATCAAGGTATATTGATGCTCCGGCACTGATACAGAGAATGTCTCCGGAATCGAATACTCTTTCCATTATCCTTTGTGTCATGGAGACGGTCTCGCATCGTTCGAGTGTCATTTCGTTTATCCTTACGTTCAAGAAGCCTGAAGAGGAGATAATACGCTTATCCGTTACGTAGTATCTTGTGTAAGCAGTATCGATGATTGATGCACTCAGGCCAATGAAGACAAGCAAGAAAACGATTGCTTCTATCCAAGAAAGAATATTTGAGTATTTCAATGGAAGTATGTCCATGTTGAATATCTCGTTTAGGAATATTCTGTCAGAGTATTCCATCCGGAGAATGGCTCCGACAGCGCAGACCATCATCAGGAACATGGGAATGATGTAGTTCTTCCAGTGTTTGGGGTTTTCGATGATGATGTGCTCTTCAGGTAACAGTTCAAATCTTTGCATGGTATTTTGGTGTTTAAGACTCATCCATATCGTTTAAGGGGTTATATTCTTCATCATCTTCTTCATCGGGCAGTTCTGTGTCGATGATGTTTTGTACTTCTTCGCGTATTCTTTCGAAGTTTTCACGAATGGTTTTCTGTTTGTTGTCTTCGATGATTAATTCGGCTTGTTCCATGAGTATTTTTTCTTTCTCTTTTTTACCAAGGGAGTTTTCCATGGCACTGACTTTCATTTCCATTTCTTCATCATCGTAGATGATGCCGTCTTCGAGAATTTTCTTTATGCACCAGTTTTGAATGATGTTTTTGGACATTGTCTCTTCGTGGACTTCATTATATATGTTTTCGTCGTCAAACATGGTAACTATAGGGAGTTTTTCATTTGTCTTCATTCTTTCTATCCAGCTTTTGACGTCGATTTTGATTTCAGCACAGAAGAGTTTCTTTTCTATTCTTGTGTCGTTGTTGTCTGCTACTTTCCCAAAAAAGAATCCTTGGGTTAGGGTTTCGATTTTGGATACTGGCAACAGTTCTTCCTGATGGAAGGAGACACTGACGGATTCTGAATCGATGTTTCGTGTCTGGCTTTGTTGTTCACGGAATTCTTTACCGAATGACTTGCTCATGTCTTCTGCGGTCTTGCCGTTTACTTGTCCGGAGAAGACATTGCCTACTGTATTGAATATGACATTGGCTTCCTTTTCAGAATAGTCCCTGATGAGTTGGCTTTTGTCTTGTGCTCCGACAACGATTGCAACCTTGTTTGAACGGGCGGTAGCTATAAGGTTGTCCAGACCTTTGATAAAGATTGTAGGGAGCTCGTCCAGGAGCACTGCGCATTTGCGTTTGCCTTTGTGGTTGATGAGCTTGAACATCCTTGATGTAAAGAGCGCCAGTGTGGTGCCATAGATAGCTTGGCGGTCTGGATCATTACCGACGCAGACAATTTTTGGTTCATCCGGATTATTAATATCCAACGAGAAGTCATCGCCAGAAAGTACCCAGTAAAGTGCAGGTGATGCCATCTTATTCAGTGGTATGGTAGCAGATGCTATCTGGCCCTGCAGCTGGTCCTGTGCGTTGGCTTCAAGTGCGGAGGCAAACGGTTTGATTTTCGTTTCCAGTTCATCGTATCCTGAAAGGATGGCGAATACTTTTTTATAGTCGATACTCATCAGTTCGATTACATGGGGAAACGTGCAGTATTTGCCGTTTTCGTAGATGGACAGGAAATAGATGATGGCGTCCAGATAGACTTTAGCTGACATTGAAAAGAAGTCTTCTTTTTCTACCGTGCTCGGTGCGACGTTCTTCATTACTATGTCGGCGATTTCTGCTGAGTCGGCAGGGTCTTGGATGTACCGCTTGTGAATAGGATTACAGCGATGGGAAAAGCGGGCATCCTTGAAGTTTATGACGTAGAATTTCGGAGACTTCGGGTCGGCTATCCATTCCGGTTCGTTGGAATCTTTTCTGTATTTAGGGTTTTTTATGGGTGGATACTTGCGTAATGTCTCGTTGTATACTATCTCTGTCAGGTCTGGAAATTTGTAATCGTAACAGAACATGCAGTACCCTTTGTTTATCATTTGACTGATAAAAGGGTTGTAAACTGAAAATGATTTACCAGAACCTGGCGTGCCGAGAACCATTGTTGCACGGAAGGGGTTAACTACGTTTATCCATCCTTTGTGGTTTTTTCCTTTATATTGGTATTCAGTAGGGATGTTTATGGAATCTGGCGTATCTATGAGTTCTTCACATTGCTCGAAGGTCTCGTTGATATCGTTGGTTGCTTCCTTGAAGGAAGACAGGTTCCTTGATATCATGGCTATTGACCAGGAGCATATCAGGTATCCTGTTATGCTTGTAATAATGTACCACTCGAATGAGTAGTGATTGTTCCAGGGAAAAGGATAGCAAAAAAATATCAGGATTCCTGCTGTGATTCCTATACCGACTGACCACCATGAGATTTTCTTGCCTTTTCCCGAACGGGTTATATGTGTAGCTATGATAAATAGAAACACTATCAGTTTTGTCATGAACGGAGTTTTGAAAAGTCCGTCCTTGCTTAATTTCATGAGGAATGTTACTATGTTTGTACTGCTGAGCCCGAAATTAGCAAAGACTGGATGCGCGAAATAATACATATTCAGCGCAAGTATTATTACAGCGAAGATTATCCCGTATGGGAATGATTTCTGGTATTCGTCTACTTTTCCAGCCATGGTCCTTAAACTTTTATGCAAATAAGCGGGAATACTGTGGTGCTTCAGCC
>FLNY01001617.1_pt1 | contig 21086 bp, 17 predicted proteins | sample 1140381 | NCBI WGS metagenome assembly FLNY01 (sample SAMEA3878172, study PRJEB12797) | bioreactor metagenome | biome: Moose rumen | place: Sweden | collected 2011-10
TGGGACGAATAAGTGCTCAAATCGTTTTCCAGCGACTGCTGGTCGCCGATATCTATGAACACACTCTCAAATATACCAAACTCTGACGTCTCGCGACAAGGGACCAACAAGCCACACTGCAACATATACTGTATCAGCCCTATAGCTTTCAGACACACCGACTTGCCTCCTGCATTGGGACCGGAGATAACCAGTATGCGCCTCACATCGTCAAGTGTAAGGTCAAACGGCACCGCTTCTTTCCCCTGGGGCTGCAACGTGAGATATAACAACGGATGACGCGCATCCAGCCACCCTATCATAGGCCTATCGTTGACAACAGGCATCACACCGTGAATGCTGAGTGCAAAACGGGCTTTGGCACGGATGAAATCCATGCGGGCCAGAAACCAGTAGGCATTGGTGAGCGGCACGAGCTGTGGACGTATGTAGTCGGTGAAGGCGGCCAGGATTTTCTGAATCTCGTGACGTTCGGCGAATTCAAGCTCGCGAAGGTCGTTGTTGAGTTCCACCACCTCGGCAGGTTCGAGGAATGCCGTCTGGCGCGTGGCCGACTCGTCCTGAATGATACCCTTTATCTTACGTCTGTGCGTGTCGAGCATCGGAATCACCAGGCGGCCGTTGCGTATGGTCACCTCGGCGTTTTCGGGAGCCCACCCTTCGCGTTTGGCGCGGCTTAGCGAGCGGCCTATCTGTGCGTCGACCTCGCTGCGCTTGCGCGTCATCTGGCGACGTATTTCGAGCAGCGCCGGCGACGCGTCGTCGTAGATTTCGCCTTTGTCGTCGATAATTTTGTCCAAGCGTTTCAAGATGTTGGCGTCCAGCTCCACCTGCCGGGCGAGCGACGTCAGTTCGGGATATTTTTCATCGTTGTCGGAGTCGAAAAAGCGCAGACAGGCGGTGATGGTGTGCAGCGACGCCTTGAGGTCGACCAGCGCCTCGGGGTCGATGACGGTGCCACCAACCTTGAGACGCGTCAGTTCCTCGCTGAGGTCGATGAAATCCTGCGATGGGAAGCTGTTCTCCATCAGCAGTATCTGTCGGAACTCGTCGGTCTGGCGCAGGTCGCGCCCGATGCGTTCGGCATTAGAGCTGAATGTCATTTCAGCCACCATCCTCTCGGCCAGCCGGTTGGTAGCCTCGGCCGTAACAAGTTCACGTATTTTGTCGAAAGACAGTTTTTGTTCCATAATAGATATTGTCGTAATGTAGTAAAAGGCCAGACGCAATCACATTAATCTTTCAAACATCCAATAGGCACGACTAGTACGCCATCCTTGCGCCTATAAGCATATTCTCCTCCAGTCAGAACCATTAGAAAAGACGGCTTGCCCATTTTTTCGTCATTCACTTTTCTTGCCAATTCCTGAAGGTGCAGTGCAGCTTCTTCTATTTGTTTATTGCCAAGTTTAACCTCGACAGCTGCCCATCGGCCATCATTGAGTGCAACAATTATATCAGCCTCAAGACCGTTTTTGTCACGAAAATGAAAAATCTCTCCGTCGTTAGCTTGCGCATACACACGCATATCGCGTGTACACAGCGATTCAAACAAGAAGCCAAACGAATTGAAGTCGTTTAAAAGTCCCACCGGGTTAGTACGCAATACAGCCGCTGCAATTGAAGGATCGGTGAAATGTCGTTTTGACGCTGTCCTTATGGCCGTTTTTGAACGCATCGACGGGGTCCAAGCCGGCTGGTCTTCTATAACAAAAATGCGTCTCAATGCGTTAAGATAAACATCCAAAGTAGGTGCGGACATTGTGCCGTCGTCCCCTTCCATATTTTGCAGGACAGTCACATTGGTAGCCAACGTAGCCACATTTCTGGCCAGCGAACGAAGTAAAAGCTGTACACGTTTCGGATTCTTCTCCACGCCGTCAACCCTTGATATATCTTGATTGATTATAGCATCAACATAATCCCGTGCTATTTCCAGAGCATCATTCCCTTTTATTTTTATAGATGCGGGCCATCCTCCCCGACAGATGGCAAATGCAATATCTTCGATTGAAAGATTGGATTGTTCCATTTCAGGGTATTGTCCATCAAACAGTCCTTTCAATGATACACCACCCGTGGATTCTTCTGACTCGTAAAGGCTCATCGTATGCATAAACAGCCTTGATATACGACCTGTTCCCGTATGCATTGTTGCATTATCAACCGGCACGGACAAGCCCGTCAAAATGAACTGGCCAAACGCCTGACGCTGGTCGACAGCAAATCTTACCGCATCCCATAACACAGGAGCCATCTGCCATTCGTCAATCAGACGCGGGACAGCACCTTCGAGCAATATCGACGGCTTGGTATCAGCCGCCATCTGATATACAGGGCCTTTATCAGGATCCTGCATATAGATGACACTTTTTGATGCCACCAATGCTGTCGAAGTCTTTCCGCACCATTTTGGTCCAGTTACAAGTACAGCACCGGAATGCCGCATTTTTTTTGCAAGCATACCGTCGCTAATCCTTGGTAAATAATCCTTTACTTTCATTTCCTTCAATTGTTTGCAAATGCAAAGATACACAAACTTTAAGAAATGGCCAAGTTTTACTTTAAGAAATGGCTAAGTTTTACTTTAAGAAACGGCCAAGTTTTACTTTAAGAAACAATTCTCAAGAGCTGTTCAAGAAAGCTCTTGACTTGTTAAAGAGGTGCCTATATATTGTTTCTTTTGTGCGTTAACAGTGTAAACAGAAAACATCATTATGCCGCAGAGCAGCATTGAACCAATTAAAAATACTTTTTTCATTTTCGATGTGTTTTAAATATTGATTAATAATTTCATTTTCAAACAACACAACGAAAAGAGCGCGGGTCTAAACAGTCTTGCTTATCCCGTTACTTAGGCTCTCGCATTGCCCCTATCCGAGGATAAGCAATGTCGAAGCTCACGCTGAATGAAATACTAATTATGAAAATTAAGTATTATCATACCCATAGGCGTCGGTCATCGCGTTATCGTGCGGATAGGTTCTGAATTTGCGAGATTCAAGTAACCGCAGACTAACGTCTAACTCAACGTCTTTTCAATATGTTCTGTCACCCACCCAAGCCCATACAGACTTCGACGAATGACGTTGCAAAATTACATTTTTTTTTAAAACCTGAAGACAATCAGCAAAAATATTTTCGCAAAAGTGCCATAATTTACTAACAATCTGAAACTTATTACTCGATTACATAATCATCAAAATCCAGATTGAACGGCCAATGCTGGCGGAAGGTGTCGAGTTTTTCGGACGAAAGTGTTGCGGCGATGATGCGTTCGTCGGGGTTGGCGGCGTCGAGCGACGGCGGTATCTCGCTCATCGGCAAGCCTCTGTAATCCACAATAGCCGAACAGCCGGCATAGTCAATACCGGTACTGTCACGTCCTACTCGGTTACATCCCACAGCATACGACAGATTCTCTATAGCACGAGCCCGTAGCAATGTGCGCCACGCTTCATAACGCGAACCAGGCCAGTTGGCGCAGACCAGCAGCAGGTCATAGTCCCAGACGGCCGTATTGCGCAGCCACAGCGGGAACCGCAAGTCATAGCAAACAGCGGGACGTATGCGCCATCCTAGCCACTCAGAGGTGACTCGACGACCGCCCCGCCCCAGTTGAGAAGCCTCGCTGCTCATACGGAATGTGTGGGCCTTATCGTAATAGTCGTAAGTCCCGTCAGGACGCACCAAATGAAGACGGTTGTATACAACTCCATCCTCCAGTACCGTCCACGTGCCGACAAAGAGAGCATCATAACAACGTGCCATCTTAAGGGCAAACCTGAATGCACCTCCTTCCGGTTCCTCAGCCTGACGCACCATATGATCACCGAATCCGGTACTGAACGTCTCGGGAACTACTATCACATCAGGCTTCTCACCACCGTCGGAAGGCAGCATAGACACATACTCTCTCACCTTCCTCTCTACCTTCTCGAAATTGGCATCAGGATTTTCCCAAATAATATTCTGCTGATAAACAGCCACATTCAAGATTTCCTTTATCTCCATCCTACCTTTCGTAACAATATCTGTAATCATTCAAAGATCAAAGAACAGGTCATTTGCAATTGCACACATAATCCCATCGTTTGCGTGGCGTCGGCAACAACTGCTCTATTGCCTGCTGGTCATCCCATGTCAACGGACACACTCGCAAATCTATAAGCTTCAACGTGTAGTTCAGTGCTACAAAACTGGGCGGAAACGACACCACGCCCGTACACCACAGTACCAATTCCTCCATATTCTCAAGTGCAGACATCTCGTCAGGCAAATCAAGAATGGGATTACGACTCATATTCAGCCTCTTCAACTTCCTCAACTGACCAATCTGGGCAGGTATCGTCCGTATACGGTTCCGACGCATATCCAACACCTCAAGATTCGCAAGCCTCTCTATACCGGGAGGTATACTGTCGATGAAATTGCACCCTAGATCCAGAATACGCAGATTCCGCATTTCGAAAACCTTGGGCGGTATAGTCTTCAAGCGCCTGTAGTTCATCTTCAAGACATACACCGAATCCAAATTACGTACATCACTCAACGACTTGTACACCTTGTCTCGCTGGGCCATACAAAACGACGACTCCAGCACAACCGCCAACAGAACAACACTCACCGTAAAAAACCTGAATATCGGACATCCGTTTTTCATCACCCTACATTATTATTTGTTCCACGTTTCTTTGGTCCTCCGCCAACTGTGACGACAATTCCTCGACAGAACCGAACTCGACAGTATCTCGCAGACGTTCCACAAACTCGACAATTATTCGTTTGCCATACAGGTCGCCCTCAAAGTCGAGCAAATGTACCTCCAGCACAGGATAGTCATTGTGAAACGTAGGCTGTGTACCGAGATTGGCCATCGCCTTGTACATCCTGTCGCCATAATAAGCTTTGAGCGCATAAACCCCAGCCTTGGGCATCATCTTCAACCTATCGTCCGGCACCACATTGGCTGTGGGGAAACCCAACGACCGACCAACATGGCGACCATGCACTACAACTCCCGATACACTGTACAACGCTCCAAGCATAGCATTCGCCACTGACATCTCTCCCCGAATAAGCGCTGCTCGTATCTTCGTCGAACTCACCGTCACCCCGTCAACTACCACCGCGTCATCTCGACAAATCTCAAAACCATACTCCTCGGACAATAGCGGCAACTGGTCGAAATCATTCTCACGACGACTTCCGAACATATTGTCGTATCCCAACAGCAGCACCTTCATTCCCAACCTCGGAACAAGCACCTTGCGGGTAAACTCACATGCACTCATCTCGGCCGTCTCACGGTCAAATCTCACAATCACCAAATTTTCCACACCACAACTCTCCAATATATGCAGACGCTCATCGTATGTCGACAACAAGCGCATAGACTCATCCGCATTCACCACCAAACGAGGATGACGGTCAAAAGTCACCACCACAGGTTCCAGCTCACGACACTGAGCCGACGACAACAGACTCGACAACAAATGACGATGACCCGCATGGACACCGTCGAACATGCCGACCGTAACCACTGTACCACACCTTAACTCTTTGATATCACCTAAATTATATATTTTCATCAATCATCCAAATAATTTACAAAAGTACCACATTTGATTCATTTTTATCGCAACAGATAAAAAAAAATTTGCCCATATTAAAAAAAGTAGTACTTTTGCAATTTCGAAAGAAACAATTAAACACTATTTATTTTTTTAAAAAACAAACAATTATGCCTTCTAGAATTAGATTACAACGCCATGGTAAAAAGGGACAGCCCTTCTACCACATCGTCGTAGCGGATGGTCGTGCACCTCGCGATGGAAGATTTATCGAGAAACTGGGCACCTACAATCCGATGACGAACCCCGCCGAAATCGTCCTTAACGAAGAAAAAGCCTGCGAATGGATTAAAAACGGAGCTCAACCTAGTCCGACCTGCCGCCGCATCCTTTCCTACAAGGGCGTACTCCTTCGCCGTCACCTCCAGATTGGTGTCGAAAAAGGCGCCATCAGCCAAGAACAGGCCGATGTCAAATTCAATGAATGGAAACAAGCAAAAGACGCTAAAATAGCAAGTGCTAAGAGCAACCTCGAAAACGAAGCTCGTAACAACGCTAAGGCTCGTCTCGAAGCTGAAAAGAAAGTCAACGAAAACAAGGCCGCCGCTGTCGCAGCCAAACGTCAGGCAGCAGCTGAAGCTGAAGCTGCAGCAAAAGCAGCAGCCGAAACTCCTGCAGCCGAAACCGAAAACACCGCTGCCGAAGAAAACGCTGAAGCCTAATCTCGTTAAACGACAACAAAAAAAAGATACGCCTTCTAAGCGTGTCTTTTTTTTATAATTACAACAACAAACATATCCAATTTCATGGACTACTTCCAACTCGGAAAAATAACCAAACCCTTCGGATACAAAGGACAAGTCATCTTCTTCCTTGACGTCGACACTCCCGACAACTACAGCAACCTCGAATCCGTATTCGTCGAAGTCAAAGGACACCTGCTCCCCTACTTCATCAAAGAAATAAAAATCAACGGCAACCGCGCCACCGTAACATTCGAAGACATCTCCCCCGATGAAGCCCTTTCTCTCGTCGGATGCGACCTCTACCTCCCCCTCGCCATGCTCCCAAAACTCACCGGCAACCGCTTCTACTTCCACGAAGTCATCGGCTGGACTGTTGTCGACTCGCAAAAAGGAGACATCGGTACCATCGTCTCCGTCATGGAAAACCCCGCACAACCCATATTCCAAATAATGAAAAACGACATCGAAATACTCATCCCCATCATCGACCCTGTCATAAAAAAAGTAGACCGCGAGAAAAAAACCATCTTTATTGATGCCCCGAATGGACTGATTGATTTGTATTTACAAAATAACTCTAAATAATATTTCTCTATTTAACATGCGTTGAGTTTTTTTTACGTATCTTTGCAGCATTAAAACAAAAAAACATACACAGCCATGAGTACAAAGGAACAGCTTGAAGAGAAAAAATACTATTCGGCAGAAGAACTACAGGAATTCAAAGAGATAATTCTTAACAAGATAGACGAAGCCAAGAAGAACCTCGAGATGCTCAACGCAGCCGTAGCCAACGAAGGCAACGACGTCACCGACACCTCGCCAACCTTCAAAAACCTCGAAGAAGGCAACTCCGTCCTTTCAAAAGAAGAGAACTCAAAACTCGCAGCTCGACAGCAGAAATTCATCAAAGACCTCGAAGCAGCTCTCATCCGTATCGAAAACAAAACATACGGTATCTGCAAAGTCACCGGAAAACTCATCCCTAAAGAACGTCTGCGCATCGTGCCGCACACCACTATGACCATCGAGGCCAAGGAGATGCAAAACAAAAAAAGACGCTAACCCACACACCTCCTATTCTATTCGCGGAATGGCATCTAGCAGCTTCCTCGTGTAAGCATCACTCGGATGATTGAACAAATTGTCGGCATAATCCAGTTCCACAAGTCGACCCTCCCGCATCACCATTATTCGGTCCGAAATAAAATGCACCACCGACAAGTCGTGTGATATAAAAATATATGTATAGTGGAAATGCTCTTTCAAGTCATTTAACAGATTCAGCACTTGAGCCTGCACCGACACATCCAACGCCGACACTGACTCATCACATATCACCAACTCCGGATTCACTATCAGCGCACGCGCTATACACACCCGCTGCCGCTGCCCACCCGAAAACTCATGCGGATAACGGTCAAAACTCTCCGACGAAAGACCTACTCGCTCCATCAATTCCAATACCCTCACACGCATCTCGGACTTCGACAGCCCACGACCCTCCTCACACACCCTCAACGGTTCCATGATGGCTTGGCCTATCGTCATTCGCGGATTAAGCGACGAATAAGGGTCTTGAAACACTATCTGCATCTTCCACCTCAACCTCCGCAACTCGCTACGCGACATCCGGTCCAGCCGCCGACCGTCATAACTCACCTCTCCAGACGCAACATCCACCAGTCGCAACAAAGCACGGCCCAACGTCGTTTTGCCGCAGCCCGACTCTCCAACCAGTCCTAACGTCTCGCCCTTATATACATCAAAACTCATTCCATCTACAGCCCTCAGCTTTTTCTTTGCCTTGCCGAAAACACTCTTCTCCAAAGCAAACTCAACATTAAGCCCTCGCACCTCTAACAACTTTTCTCTTTCTGCCACCTTTTCTGCCGGCTGAAGGATATCCCTTTTCGCTACCCCCTTCTCTCCCATAAAATCCTCTACCGTGGGCAGGCGACGCGGACGACTGTCTATCGGCGGACGACAGGCCAGCAGCCCCTGCGTATAGGGATGCTTGGCTTGGTGAAGAATACACTTCGCATCCCCGTACTCCACTATCTCGCCGTGGTACATCACAGCAATCTCATCGGCAATCTGAGCAATCACACCCAAGTCATGAGTGATAAAAATAATCGAAATACCCCTGCTGCGTTGCAGCTCACACAGCAATTCCAGAATAGTCTTCTGCACCGTCACATCCAGTGCTGTCGTAGGCTCGTCGGCGATAAGGATATCTGGATTGCATACTAGAGCCATTGCTATCATCACCCTCTGCTTCTGTCCACCGCTGATTTCATGGGGATAACTGTCGAAGATCTTCTCTGGACGCGGAAGCAGCACCTCTTCAAAGAGATGCAGCACCCGTTTCCTCGCCTCCTTGTCACTCACCTTCTCGTGCATCTTAAGCATTTCCACCACTTGCGCACCGCATTTATGCACCGGGTTAAGACTCGTCATAGGCTCCTGGAATATCATAGAAATGCGACAACCGCGTATATTCTGGAACTCCTTTTCGTCAAGCGATAGCAGATTCACGCTACCCTTTTCATACTCTCCAATTCTTGATTTCAGGCAGGCACTGCCGCCAACCGTGGCATTCCTCGGCAACAGTCCCATCAATGCAAGTGAACTGACGCTCTTGCCACTGCCGCTCTCGCCCACAATGCCAAGCGTGCACCCGCGTCTAAGCGTGTAACTTATCTTGTCCACCACAGTCCGCCCGTCAAAGGCGACAGTGAGCTCTTTCACTTCCAGTACCACTTCTCTTTGCTCCATATCAATTTGACAAAATTATAATACAAATTAAATTAATACCCATTGCAAAAATACAAAAAAATCACAAACTGGCAATTTTTTTTCTTCGATTCGGAAAATTGTTGTATTTTTGCACCCGCTTTAGAGAGACAAAAAAGCGTAAGCAAGAAAGCATTGCAAAATTGTCCTGCTATCGAAAATCGGCAAAAATTCTAGAGGAAGGGCCCCGCATTTTGCTTCACATGTATGTGTATACTGTTGTCATAAGTATACCGTTAGGCGTGAGAAATGTCCTCGAATCCCGTTTCCTCAATGGTGTTTGCCGATACCTGATAGCAACGGACATGAGTACATATCCTCATGCCTTTCTTATTGTGATTGTAAAAAGCTCCATTGGAGGATTGGAGCAAAAGTGGAAAAAGCAATGAAAAAGATGCTACTATTAAGTATGGCGTGCCTTACGGCACTCTGTGCACAAGCTCAAGCAAACTATGTAGACATGGGATTGCCCAGCGGCACCAAATGGAAGTCTACCAACGAACTCAACACTACCGATGTCAAGTCCGATTTCTTCACCTATGACGAAGCCACCGTTAAATACGGCAATCAGATACCCAGCAAGACTCAATGGGAAGAACTCAAGACCCTCTGCAAATGGTCCTGGAACGGCAATGGCTACGACATCACGGGACCCAACGGCAACTCCATCACACTTCCCGCCTCTGGCTATCGCTTTTGTTTTAACGGCATAGAAGCCACCGAACCCTACGGCACAAAAAGCTACGGTCGTTACTGGTCTTCATCACCAAGTGACGCAGGATTTGCCTGGTACATCAGTTTCAGTTCCAGCGAAACACAGATAAACAGCTATTTTTGCTGCTTCGGATACACCGTAAGACTCGTAAAAATGGATTAATTCTCTGCGAAAAACCAGATACCGTTATCGAATAATTTTGTCGTATTGAAATTTCTTCGTAATTTTGCAGTCGTTTTCGACATATTAGAAAAAAGCGTAAGCAAGAAAACACTACATTAAAGTCCTGCTATCTAACTCGGCAACTATCAAAAAGGAAGGACTACCATTTCGCTTCGCTTTGTATGCGTATACAGTTCTCACATGTATACCAACAGAGGGTGTTCCAAAAAGGACGCCCTCTGTTTTGTGGAAATAAAAAATATCCCGTTCTCTCTTCTCTATTTGAAAAAAACTTGTACATTTGCACCGTTTTTCCAATAACACTATTTATCAAAAAACATCATAATTATGACTAAATCAGAGCAATTTATGGAAATGGAAGCCAAATACGGCGCCCATAATTATCACCCGCTACCTGTCGTGCTCGCCAAAGGTGAAGGCCCCTTCGTATGGGACTGCGAAGGTAAGAGATACTTCGACTTCCTCTCAGCCTACTCAGCTGTGAACCAAGGTCATTGCCATCCTAAAATCATTAAGGCACTCTGCGACCAGGCTCAACAACTGACCCTCAGCAGCCGCGCCTTCTACAACAACTGCCTCGGCGAATGGGAAAAATACGTCACCGAATACTTCGGTTACGAAAAAGTACTCCCTATGAACAGCGGAGCCGAAGCCGACGAGACAGCACTCAAACTCGCACGTAGATGGGGCGTCGTCAAGAAAGGCATCCCTAACGACGAGGTTATGATTGTCTGCTGCGAAGGCAACTTTCATGGACGCACTATCACCATCATCACCATGAGCAACGACCCGGAGAGCTACGCCAACTACGGACCTATGACTCCCGGCTTCATCCGCATTCCCTATAACGACCCCGACGCTCTGGAAAAAGTACTCAACGAACACGGCGACAAAATAGCCGGTTTCCTCGTCGAACCTATTCAAGGTGAAGCAGGTGTCTACGTCCCCGATGAAGGCTACCTGAAAAAATGCTATGACATCTGCCACAAGTACAATGTATTGTTCATGGCCGACGAAGTACAGTGTGGCATTGCACGCACCGGAAAGATGCTTGCATGTGATCACGAAAACGTGCGTCCCGACATCCTCATCCTCGGCAAGGCTCTCGGCGGCGGCGTAGTACCCGTCAGTTGCGTTCTCGCCGACGACGACATCATGCTCAACATCAAACCCGGCGAACACGGTTCCACCTTCGGTGGCAACCCCATTGCTGCTAAAGTCTCCATCGCAGCCCTGCAAGTCATCAAGGATGAACACCTCATGGAAAACGCAGAACGCCTCGGAAAAATATTCCGCAAGGAAATGTCGAATTTCAAGAGTCCTATGATTGAAAAAGTGCGTGGCAAAGGCCTCCTCAACGCCGTCATCATCAAACCCCGTAACGGCAAAGAGGCATGGGACGTCTGTCTCAAAATGCGTGACATGGGCGTACTCGCCAAGCCTACTCACCAGCACATCATCCGATTCGCACCTCCTCTGGTCATCACTGAAGAACAACTGCGCGAAGCTATCGACATTATCAAGAAAGCCATTGCTTCGTTCGAATAACAAGACTCCGGCATTAACCATTAAACGGGTCACCGCTCAAGCAGCGACCCGTTTAATTTAACCACACACATCTTGAACTTTTAACCTTTACCCCACTTACCATGAAAAAAAAGCTCATATTGATTGCACTAATGGCCATTTCGGGTTGGACTATGGCACAAGACACACCTTTCCCCTCTGTCAAAAACACTCGCGACTACACCGACGAACAACGCGACGAAAACGACCCCATTATCCTTAACCGACTCGCCGATTGGCAAGATCTTAAGTTCGGTTTCATGGCACACTGGGGCATCTACTCACAGTGGGGAGTCGTTGAATCATGGAACATCTGCAGCGAACCATGGATTGACCGCAAAGGTGCCCCCTACGAGGACTACAAACGCGACTACATAGCTCTCAATACCACCTTCAACCCAAAGAAATTCAATCCCTCACGCTGGGCCAAAATCGCAGCCAACGCTGGAATGAAATATATGGTGTTCACTACTAAACACCACGACGGCTTCTGCATGTTTGCTACGGAAGAAACGCCCTACTCCTCTGTCCACAGCAGCTGTCCTTTCTTCCGCAACAAGAACAGCGACATCACCAAAGCTCTTGTCGACGCTTTCCGTGAAAAAGGGCTGTGGATCGGACTCTATTTCTCGAAGGCAGACTGGCACTGCCCTGACTACTGGGCTCCGGAATGGGCCACACCGGACCGCAACGTCAACTACGACATAACAAAAAACCCTAAACGATGGAAACTGTTCTGCGACTACACCTATAACCAAATCCGCGAACTCACACACAACTACGGCGACATCGATATCCTATGGCTCGATGGAGGATGGATTCGACCGGAATGGAGCGTCAACGACGAGACACGTCCGTGGCTCGGATGCAGCGGACAAATCCAGGACATCGACATGCCACGCATCGCTACTATGGCTCGCGAAAACAACCCTGATCTGCTTATTGTCGACCGCAGCGTGGGCGGTAAATACGAAAACTACCGTACTCCCGAAAAACAAATCCCCGACGCTCCGCTACCCTATCCATGGGAGACGTGCATGACCATGGGCGACAGTTGGTCGTATGTCGAAAACGATAACTACAAGTCGACCAACGAACTCATCCACATGCTATGCGACATCGTCGCAAAAGGCGGCAACCTTCTGCTAAATGTCGGTCCCAATGCCGACGGCGAAATACCGGAACCCTGCATTCAACGTCTTGAAGAGATAGGAGCCTGGCTCAAAGAAAACGGTCAAGCCATCTACGGAACCAGACCTCTGAAACCATACAGCGAAGGTCGTGTCCGCTACACTCAAAGTCGCGACGGTCTGCACCAATACATTATCTACTTCCTCGACGACGGCGAGGTTCCTCCATCTCGCATAGAGGTCAACGGCATGGTCTACCGCGTAAAAAAGAAAACAAAACACGCCGTAGTCGTAGAAATGATGTAGTGGAGACACGAAAACTTGTAATAAATACAAACATCAAAAAAAACGAACATCTCTCGTGAGTTGTCCGTTTTTGGTAGCGGGGGAAGGAATTGAACCTCCGACCTTTGGGTTATGAGCCCAACGAGCTACCACTGCTCCACCCCGCACTTTATTCTTCTTAAATCGAAGTGCAAAATTACACACTTTTTTGAATATAGACAAATATTTTTTTATAGTCACCATAAAAAAAAGATTGGTGCTCTGTATTTCAGAACAATACAAAGCACCAATCTAAAGCCGTGTTTACTATTTTTTTCCAAAATTCTCGACACCCTCCTTCAGGAAATCGAGGAATTTTGACGGATCGGGGTTGTATGAGAAGTTCTCCTTGGTCATCGCATTGCCGTCAGCATCGATAATGACATAATAAGGTTGCGCATTCATATTATAGTTGGTACGCTGGAAGAAGAGGTTACGACGTCCGAGGGTCTTGATAGTGCGCTCGCCGTCCTTCACCCACTCCTCTTCGGGCAAAGCAATGTCGTTCATATCGCAATAAAGCTCGCAAAGCACAAAGTGGTCGTTCATATACTGCTTCACTTCGTCGTTAGACAACACATACTGTTCCATTTTACGGCAGTTGTTGCAGTTGATGCCGGTGAAGTCTATAAAGATGGGCTTGCCGGTTTGACGGGCATAGGCTTTTGCCTCTTCGATATCAAAAAAACCTTCATACCCGAGCGGTTCATGCAACACATCGGCATATTTACGGTCGGCAGGTATCCCGTCATAACTCACCGCATTGGATACCACCTTCTTACTATTGTCCACAACTATTTTCTCTATATTGAAATCCTGCGTATACATTGGCGGCAGGAACCCTGAAATGCCGTTGAGCGGAGCTCCCCATAAGCCGGGTATCATGTAGACCGTAAACGACAAGGTTGCAATAGCCAGAAACAGACGGACAACCCCGATATGCTGGACATCTTCGTCGCCTTTGAACTTCAACTTGCCAAGCAGATAAATGCCCATGAGTCCGAAGATGACAATCCACAATGCTAAATATATCTCACGGTCAAGCAGTCGCCAGCCCCAGTAGAGGTCGGCCATCTGCAGGAATTTCAATCCGAAGGCCAACTCGAGGAATGCAAAGACAATCTTTACCGAATTGAGCCATCCGCCCGACTTCATATTCTTCAGTACTGACGGGAAGAAGGCCAACAATGTGAAGGGAAGAGCAAAGCCGATACCGAATCCGAGCATCGACACGAGGCTTATCCAACGGTTGGTCGTCGATGTAGCCAATTCTACCAGAGCGGCTCCGATAATGGGTCCAGTGCACGAGAACGACACCAGCACCGTTGTCAGCGCGATGAAGAACGGTGCCAGTAACCCGCCCTTGTCGGCTTGGGCATCGCTGGCATTAACCCACTTTTCAGGCATCTTTATCTCGAAGAGTCCGAAGAAAGAGAGTGCAAAGACAAAGAAAATGATGAAGAATATCAGATTGGGAATGCCATGTGTACCAATCACGTTCAGCGATTCTGGACCTAAGAACAGCGTCAGCACAGCTCCCAAAACGGCGAACATGAAGATGATGGAAAATCCAAAGAACAGTGCTTGACGACGGTTCTTGCGTTTATTGTCACTGCTGTGCATGAAGAAGTTGACCGTCATCGGAATCATCGGGAAGACGCAGGGCGTAAACATCGTGACAATGCCAGCTAACAAAGCTCCGAAAAAAAGTCCTAACAATGACTGTTTCTTCGCCGGTTCCTCCTCTGCGGCCTCTTTTATCTCGACCACAGGCTCATCGGCAACGCCAACAACGGTAGCATCCTCTTCCGAGTCTACCGTTGCCTGCATATCGGTTGCCTGCTCTTCGTTCTCTTGTACGTCGACTGATTCTGCAAGAGTCGCTGCCGACACCTTGAAGGAGAATGGCACATCGTCTGGGGCGATGCAGGTGCCGTCGTTGCAGAGCTGGTAATACATTGAGCCCTTCACCTCGAAAGCTTTGTCTGTATTGCGTTTAATCTTCTGACGGAAGGTGACATTGCCATCAAAGGAACGCACGACGCATTTGAAGATATCGTCCATTTCTTCATGAGCCTTCGGCTCGACGACACCGCCCAAACGGGTATAGTCAGCACTCTCATCGAAGGAATATTCCGACGGAATAGGGCCATTGGGGTCAGACTTTTGCGAGTAGATATGCCAGCCCGCGTCGAGCGTAAGCCGGAACTGGAGTTCGACCTCGTTTGCAGACAGCTCCTTGACAGTGTATTTCCAATGGGCAGGGTTTATCTGGGCAAAAATTGCCGTCATTGGGAACAGACATAACGCAAAGATTAACGTTTTAAACGTATTTTTCATTATTATAGTATTTTACAATTAATTTTACACAAAAAAAACTTGCACAAAAATACAAAACTAAATCAAAAAAAAAGAAATTACTTCATTTTTTCATCTATTTTAAAAAAAAAGTGTAATTTTGCATCAATAATAGGAGTTGCCGAAAACCTTATAGAGTAGGCCTAATAAACAATAAACAAATATTTTACAGATGAAAAAAATCGTTTTAACCCTCGCAGTTATCGCAACCGTCGCTTGTTTCAGCAGCTGCAACAAACACTGCACCTGCAAGGTTTATTCAGCTGGCGTTGTAGTCGAAACCAAAGAAGATGTCGAACTTGACAAGGACACCTATAAGAAATGCTCCGATTTGAACGAAATCATCATTGCAGATCCTAAGACAGGTCTCGAATGTGAATAATTAAAACCGATTATGATAAAAAAACCGCTCAAATGAGCGGTTTTTTTTTAGCATTACCTCTTCACGGGTCACTTATTTTAAATTAAACAGCAATTTTTTTTCTCCTTTCGCTGTACGGATGTAAAGAGTATAATTGCTTTTGGGCATCTTGCTTATCGTGATACGTGCCTCATTTTTATACTGAGGAATGGTTCGTATGCTAACTCCTTGAGCGTCGACAAATTCAATCTCGGCCACGGGACTCTCCATGCTGATTGTGATATAGCCCTGCTCGAGAAACGGATTGACAACTACACGTTCTGCTGAACTTCCCTCGGCTACCATGCCCGACGAGATTACAAAATTCTGGTCGAACACGGCTCCCGTAACTGTTATCAGCTTCCGGCTGGCAGGCTCGAACGTCTGACCTTCACCACGAGGTGTCAACGTCACCGTGGCATTGGTAATCACCTCTAAACTATATTCTCCATTGGCATTGGTGCTAACCTCCTTGTAACCGTCGCCTATCACGACCCCGGCCACAGGATTGCCTTTCTCATCGATGACACGTCCCGCCACGGGTTGGGCACTGAAACGCACCAGTCCCTGCATATTGCTGCCAAACCACTTGGAACCCTGCCCATCAACCATAACCCGACGCATCACATCTTTGGGCAATAAGGAGTTCTTTTCGTCATACACTAACCAGTTGCTTACGCCATCGAAGACTGCAACACCTTTGTCGGTCGCCATCCAGATAGCACCCGACGGGTCAAAAGCCAAATCGTTGATTTGGTCACATGGTAACGGACTGTTGGAGGACGAATAGACAATCCAGTCATTACCGTCGTATCGAACCAGCCCGCCAAGGGTGGCAATCCATTTCACATCGTTTTTGTCGATAATAACCGACGGAACAATATTGTGTGGCAATTTAGAATTGGACGTCGTATATGATGTCCAACGGTGGTCATCGTATACAGACAGGCCGTCATTGGTGCCTATCCATTTCCGGTTGCGACGGTCGATAGCCACACAAAGGATGAAATCGCTCAATAACTCCGAGTCATTGGATGTGAACTTGGTCCACTCGCGCCCGTCGTAACGCACCAAACCGCCCAAGGTGACACCAATCCACTTGACATCATTGCGATCGATGGCAATCTTGGAGATGAACTTCATCTGCAGGCGTTTCATCTCGTCTTTATATTCAGTCCATCTCACGCCGTCAAATTCGATGACCCCATAGTCGTCGGTACCTATCCAAAGGACATTGTTGCCGTCGACAGTAAGGCAATTGACGTATTGTCCTTTGAGTTTGGCGTTGAACATGGAGAAGTCTGTCCACGTCTTCCCCGTAAGACGCGCCATTCCGAGTTCGGTACCGAACCATTTGTTGTTTTTTTTATCTGACGCCATTGCAAGAACCGAATTGCCCAACTCGGAGTTGTTCATATTGTAACGCGTCCAATTCTGCGACATCGCAACAGGAAGGCACAAAAAGGTCGAGATGAAAAATATTGCCGTAATTATATATTTATTCATAATTATTTCGAATCAAATTTATCTCAAGATTAATGTTAACGTTAAGTCTTATGCTTTTCTTTTTTTGCTGCAGGAAAGAGGATATTATTCAGAATCAGTCGATAGCCTGGTGAATTAGGATAGAGGGAGAGGTCGGTTGGCGGGTCACCGACAAAGTGGCGGTAGTCTTCGGGGTCGTGTCCGCCAAGGAAAGTCCACGTTCCTTTTCCGTACTCACCATGCAGGTAGCGCACCTCGCCCAACTCTTTGTTCTCTGCCATTATCAAGGCACTGCTTTTTATCGTCTCGCGTCGGAATGCGGTGGTCTGTCCCATAAAACCGTGGATGATACGGGTGTGGTTCTGCGTCAGCATTGTAGGTACCCAGTCCCACTTGGCAGAGAACTCGAAAAGGGTGAAAAAGTCATTCTTCTCGTTGATTTGTCGCTGCCTTGTACGGTCATCGATATCGATGGAGGAGATTTCATACTCTGAGGGGTTAGTACTTATCTTGAAGTCCTTGAAAGCGAAACACTTGGAGTAGTCGAGCAGTTCTTGGGCGTTGGGTTGCATAGGGTCGCCGTCGAACATCACTTCGCATATATCCACATTCTCGGCAGCCAAAGCCACATCGTAGCTGTCGGGAGCAGAACACATGGCGAAGAGGAATCCACCACCCATCACAAAATCACGGATTTTATGGCATACGGCCAGTTTCAGCTGACTAACCTTCTGGTATCCCAGTTTGTGGGCACGAGCCTCTTGGTCTCGCACATCCTCGATATACCACTGAGCATTGCGATAGTTACCCCAGAACTTGCCATACTGTCCGGTGAAATCCTCATGGTGCAGGTGGAGCCAGTCGTATGTGGGCAGTACTCCTGATACGACTTCCTCGTCATACACTACGTCGTAGGGGATCTCTGCGTATGTCATCACAAGGGTCACTGCATCGTCCCACGGCAGTTTGGTCTTGGGCGAATAGACTGCTATCTTCGGTGCCTTCTGAAGTCTCACAGCATCCATATTGACGGAAGCGTCGGCTATTTCGCTCAGTATGGCGGTTGACTGACCGTCGGTGATAGTTTCGATAGTAACCCCTCGCAGACGTGCTTCACGTTCCAACTGGTCTGCGTATTTCATCATAAACGAGCCTCCACGATAGTTCAACAACCAAGTAACCTCGACTTCACGCTGCAACGCATAGTATGCTATACCGTACGCTTTCAAGTGGTTGCGTTGTGTTTCATCCATTGGCACCAACAGATAGCCGGCACGCAGTGGCAGAACAGTCAAAGACAGTAAGACAAATATATATATCAGTTTTTTAATCATATATGTAAAAATAATACACTGGACGTCAATAGACATCAATGTAATTTATAACATCAAAACTTCAAATTTATTGTACAGTTCCAAAACAAATCCGATTTGTCAGGTAACAGAAGTTCCAACAGCTGACAAAACACCACCCAGGGTGACAAATAAAGTGTAAAACATTTTTTTTAAAAATCCTTGCAAATTATATATAAATAAAGTATACTTGCAAAGTAAACAAAATATTGTAATTCTTTATAAAATCCTAAAAATCATATATATATGAAAAAAAACAGATATATTATTGCTTTTATTGCTTTTATGCTTGGGAACGGAATGTTGAATGCCCAAAGCCAGTACTATTACAGGACTGGAGACACGATAGTAGGCCGGTCGCCAATATACTTTTATCAATGGTGGACCGAGAATTGGTTGGCGGACACTAACCACAAAATAATTGGACACTTCGGTCCTGGAGAAGCATACAACTACAACTCAGGAACACCTGCATTTTTTATTAACCCTTATGGCGAAGTATTGCAATATTGCTACACTAACACTCCTCTAAAAATCATAGGCATAGCAACATCCTGTGCACCATTCGATAGCCAAAATGAAAATCCTTCATGGCAGGAATATTTACGTCTCTACGATGCCACGGAGCGGGACTTCATCTTGAAGAAGGAAGTTCAATATAGTTACAACACACCTGTGCGATATATGGAACTTGTATATAAGTGTCCTTCTTATTCTGACATGAATATTAACATGCAAGAAATAAATTGCTGCGATAATCCACCGCCTACCCAATATTATCTGCGTCCTATAAGGGAGTACTATTTTGACAAGCCAGTTACCGTTTATGACTCTTTTTACGTCGGTTACACCACTGAAAGTTTCTGCATAGATTTCCATCCTGAGCTCCCCACACCTAATTGGAACAGAATATTGGGATGGACTATTGGTTGGGATTCTCACTTAGCTGATTGCAGCAATCCTTGTGGCAATACCCCTATACAACTGCATAAATACCGTCACCTAAGGAAAGATATGGATACACTGTCAAGCACCTACGGCGATACAATAGACAAAAACTGGCATTGGATGTTGAGCCCATTTTTTATGCTGGAGTTTCCGATAGTGGCCATTGACTCGTCGTACATCATACCACCTTACGAATGCCCACCCATAGAGTCGCCTCGGATAGCCAATATTGGCGACGACTGGGTCATCCTGCTGTGGAACACTCATCCCGACCAGAATTCATGGCAGATTAGCTACGGTCCACAAGGTACGGATCCCGATGAAGGCATCATTGTGGACTGCCCTATACAGGTGAGACGATTGGACGGATTAGACACCTGTACGCACTACACGGCCTACATACGTGCGGTATGCGACCACGACAGCATCTGCTATAGCCAATGGAGCGAACCGATAGACATATATATCTGCGACACTGCAGGTAATGGCGGTGACTCAATCTCGATTACTTCAGCCTTGAGCCAGATGACCAACATTGTCCCAAATCCAGCATCGACCAGCGTGACAGTCTATTCATCGTTCCAACTGACGGGCATAGAGGCATACGACCTGCACGGCGTAAAGATGCTCGACATCAAGGCTTCGGGAGTTTCCGCAACAATCGATGTCGCCACCTGGCCTCACGGCGTTTACATAGTCATAGTACACACTCCGGTGGGCAATGTGGCAAAAAAACTGGTTGTATCACAAAAAAAGCAGTAAAAAAACAGAAACAATTTTGCCAGTTTTGGAATAATGCGTATTTTTGCATCCGCTTTTGTCCTTTCAACTCAATGCAAGATTTTGTTTTTCAAGACAAAAGTGTTTTGCGGATGTGGCGTAATTGGTAGCCGCGCTAGACTTAGGATCTAGTTCCTCACGGAGTGGGGGTTCGAGTCCCCCCATCCGCACATCAACAGACGACACGCCACACACGTGTCGTTTTTTAGAAAACGCCACATAATACATCCATAATAATAGGCACCACATGGAAGAAGATATCATCACTTCTGTTGTCGACGACTACGGCGACGACAAAATCGTCCACCTTGAGGACATGGAACACATCCGCCTGCGACCAGGTATGTACATCGGTAAACTGGGCGACGGATCAAGCCACGATGATGGAATATACGTTCTCATCAAAGAGGTGATTGATAACGCTATTGATGAATACACATCGGGGTTCGGGAAACGCATCAACGTGGATGTCGACTTTGAGACTCGCAAGGTAAGCATACGCGACTTCGGACGAGGCATCCCTTTGGGCAAAATCGTCGAAGCTGTCAGTAAACTCAACACCGGTGCAAAATACGACAGTAAGGTATTCCAGAAATCCGTAGGACTCAACGGTGTCGGTACAAAAGCCGTCAACGCCCTCAGTTCTTGGTTCAAAGTAATGGCAGTCCGCGACGGGAAAAGCAGAACAGCAGAATTCTCCGAAGGTAAACTCACTAACGACAGCGGCATC
>FLNY01004679.1_pt1 | contig 21072 bp, 10 predicted proteins | sample 1140381 | NCBI WGS metagenome assembly FLNY01 (sample SAMEA3878172, study PRJEB12797) | bioreactor metagenome | biome: Moose rumen | place: Sweden | collected 2011-10
CTCACTTCGCTGAAAGAATGTGGCCCGGGTCTTCAAGGAAATTCACGGCCGGGCATGACACTCATTCAGCGATCTTCCAGTCCTCGATGCAGCGGCTTTCCGTTGAGAAGCGGACACCGATCTTGAAGAGCTTGCGAGGGTCATCGGCAAAGCGGCGGGCATAGGCCTTCTCTTCGATCTGCTGAAGGGCGGCTTCTACGGTATCGCCAATCTTGATTTCAATGATGTAGACATACTCCCTGGTCTGGAGCAGGACGTCAATCCGGCCATTGGACGTGGCCTTCTCAACCTCGACATACTCTCCCATCAACTCCAGGATGATGTACATCGCATACTGGAAGTCTTTCTCCGAATCCCCCTGGATCTGATAGCTGGTCTTGGCGAAGAGCGCCTCCAGCTTCTGCATGAAGCCCTCAGGGTTGCCGCTGCGAAGGTCTTTCAGCATCCTCGAGACCAGCATCATGCCGGAGTCCGTCCTGGAAGGAGTATAGTACCTTGATATGAAGTTCAGAAAACCGTGCTTGACTTCGCGGTTGGGGAAGCCCAGATGATATATGCCCATCTCAGGCTCATATCCCGTGATGGTGAGGTAGCCGCTCTGATAAAGCAGGGGTATCGGATTGTGATAGAGAGTATCCACGTCCATCAGCGTGGGCGCGTCAATCTCTTCGTCCGACAGACGGGTCACGTCATAGTCGGTCTCCTTCATCACCTGCACCAGGAAGGTAGGCGTGCCGGTTTCAAACCAGTATTCCTTGAACCTCAGAGAATCAAAGGTATTGAGCAAGCTGAAGGGATTATACATGCCGGATGTATTCTCGCAGAAATGATAGCCGTCATACATCTGGGCTAACTGCGCATAGCATGCTTCGACGGAGATCCCACCGGCTTCGGCCAGTTCCTCTATACTCTCGGAGAAGTATTTGTGAAGGTCTTTCTCCGAGATGCCGCAGATATCCGTATAGCGGGCGTCCATGGAAATGTCCTTGAGATTGTTGAGGCCGCTGAAGACGGAGAGCTTGCCGATCTTGGTGACACCGGTGAGGAAGCCGAACTTGATGCAGGCGTCCTTGGCTTTCATGACGCTGTAGAAGCCTTGGAGCTGCTTGCGGAAGGAGTCGGTAAGCGTTTCGTCGCCGAGATTGTCAACCAGGGGCTTGTCATACTCATCAATAAGCACAACGACCGGACGGCCGGTCTGTTCAAAAGCCGATTCAATGAGAATGCGGAAACGTGATGCCGCAGTTTCTGCCCTTTCAGCAATGCCATAGCGCTTCTCAAGTCCGATAAGCTGTGCATTCAGCGTATCATCAAGATCAGTCGGCTTCATGTATGACTGACCGGTCAGGTCGAACCGCAGCACCGGATACCGGATCCAGTCTTTCTCCAGTTCTGCAATGGCAAGGCCGTCGAAAAGTTCCTTTTTGCCGCTGAAGTAGGCTTCCATCGTGGAGACCAGCAGGCTCTTTCCGAAGCGGCGGGGACGGCTGAGGAAGAAGTACTTGCCGCTCCCATGGGAAAGATTGTATATGAGCGCAGTCTTGTCCACATAGACGTAACCGTCCTTGCGGATGGATTCAAAACTCTGTATGCCTATCGGATATAACATATTTTCATCTGTTTTGACGTTAAACACAAAGGTAAGGTTTTTTTTCTGAATCCACTGTCATAATGTTGGTTATGTCTTCGGGTCCCCGCGGAATGCTATTCCGGCCAGAAAAGCTTGAGTTCGGCCATGTTGACGCACTTTTTGGAACCGTCCCAGTTGAGGTCGCCGGTGAGGGAACCGCTGTTGGTGTCGCTGGAATCGGCGATGCCGAAGCGGATGTATCTGGCCGGGCTGTCCGGGACGACGGGGGAGAGCGTGACCCAGTCGCCTGCTGCGGCGGCGGCCATTTCGTCGGTGGCGTCCTCGGCCACGAAGGTCCAGGTCTCGCCGTCGGAGCTCACGCCGTAAACGACCCTGGTCGGCTTGGAGTTGGCATTGTTTGCGCGGACCTGATACTTGAACTGGAACGCGTCTATCTCGCTGTCGAGGGTAATGTCGAAGTAAATGCCATACAGAGGGTCGTTGGTGGTTACGGCGTAGTACCAATCGGAATGCCAGTACGTGGACGGGTCGTTGTCAACCAGTCCGGGAACGCCCTGCCCGTCCCAGCTGATGGAGTTGCAGGCGTAAATCATATCGGGCCTGAGAGGAATCTCCTCGCCCCTGGTGTATGTGCTTTCCCCTCCGGAACCCTTCCACTCGGCGGTCAGAAGGCTGTAGCAAAGCACCCAGGGCCATCCTCCGCCATAGGTCTGCCAGTCTTCCTCGGTGCAGGACCTCAGGCCGATGGCGTCGGCATTGACGGCTTTGATCTTGCCGGCGGAAAGCACCTCGAATGTGGGATCCACCACAGAGTCTTTGTAGAAGTCGAGAGCGACGTAAGGCTTGTCTGCGGCATCCTCATACGGATTGGCTCCGAAAAGCTGGTCCTTGGAGAACACGATGTCGACCCCGTCGAAAGTGCCGTATGCCTTGCCGGGAACGCCGGCGAACATGGTCATCATGACATTGCCCAGGGCCTCGTTATCTGACGCCTCCAGCACTATGTCGCCGGGCTCTCCGTTGGTGGAGTACGGACCGGTGGCGTAAAGCGTCATCTCGTACTCGCCCAGCACGTCCTGGAGCGAGAGCACGGTTACCGGTTCAAACTCAACCGGCGCCACCTCTACGACTGCATTGCGGACGACTTCCACCGGCTCAGCGAAGGTGAAAGACTTGATGGCGCTCCAGCCGGAGTCGCAGACATCCAGCCTGGTACCGGCAGGAAGGGTGCCGACCGGCAGGAAGAAATAGACGTCGAGTGTCTGGTTGACATCCGAGGGGACGTTCCAGTTGTAGCGCTCGTTGTAGCCGCCGCCACTGATTGCGTTCTCCATCAGGAGGGCGCCGCCGTCATCCAGGGTAAACCAGCCGTTGAGATAGGCCCCGGACTCGGCGGGAGTCTCGAGATAAGTGTAATAAGTCTCTTTGGGAGCGTTGATTATGGTAAACTTGACTATTCCGGTCGCGGTCCTGAACTGGAAGAAACCATCATCGTCGAGCATGCCCGTAAGAGGAATGCAGGAGAGGGGAGCGTCCATGTCGGGCTTGAATGAGCCCCACAGCCTGTAGCCGTAGCTGTCCCAGACGAAGTCGTTCCGGGCATAGCCGTCGTAGCTTTCCGTGAAGGGGTAGGTGGCAATGCCCGTGAGCTCGTATCCTTCGGGAACTTCGCCGACAAACTTTACCTTCCTGCCGCCTTCAGAGGTGGAGAAAGGAACGGCGATTACATCTTCTTCACCGTTTGCGCACATGACTGCGATGACATCGTCTGCGACCCAGGAGAATTTGCCTTCCGGACTGTAGGCCGTCCTGGTCTGAAGCGCATCGATGCCTGCGGTAATCGTTACGGTGCGCGTTTTGAGTGCGGGCGCGGAAATGTCTCCGGCCTCTTTTGCGCAGCCTGCAAGGGCAATTGCTGCAATTGCAATGAGTACTGACTTTTTCATATTGACCAGGGATTAACGGTGATATTGTCGTCCAGATCTTCTCCGCCGCTGCCGCTGACTGTGACGGTGACTTCGCAGCTTGCGCTCTTTCCTCCGGCGCTGACGGTGACGCTTGCCGTCCCGGGAGCGATTGCGGTTATCAGGCCGTCAGAAACGGTGACGACGCCCGGGTCGCTGCTGTCCCATACGAGGACGGCGTCGGCATCGGCGGGCGTCATGGCCGCTGTAAGCTGTGCCGTCGAACCGGCTTCAAGCGTGATGCTGACGGGGTCGAGCGAAATGCTTTCTACATTGACGGCGCGGTGCCCGACCGTGACCGTGCAGCCGGCCTTGAGGCTGCCTGCCGCGGCGCTGATGACGGCAGTGCCTTCTCCCACAGCGGTCACCAGCCCGTCGGATACGGTGGCGACCCGGGTGTCGGAGCTGCTCCAGCTGACGCTCTTGTCGGAATCGGAATAGGAGGGGAAGACGGTCGCAGCAAGGGCGAAAGTGTCTCCGGGAAGGAGCGAAACGCTGCTTTCGTTAAGGACCAGGGCCGTTGCGGCTATGGCGCTGCGCGGCTCCTGGGATATGTTCATGGATTTGACAATATCTCCGGAGATGAAGGACAATTGGGTGGAGCGGCCGTCGAAGGTGTCGTTCGGAAGAACGGAAACCGTGGCTTCCACGCTGCCCGCCTTGCCTGCAGGGGGAGTTACCACCAGCCAGGAAACAAGGGCCCTGGTGCCGGAGACGGAGATGTGCCAGTCGGTCGCCGAAGAGAAGCTGACAAGGTAGTCTCCGCCTGCCGCGGTCGCGGATATTCCCGACGAGAGCAGGGATGCGCTCTCCGGGGTGAAGGAGAGGTCGGGGGCCGGTTCGGTGGCGTTTCCGGTGCAGCCCGCCGCCAGCAGGACCGCAGCGGCAAGGACAGAAATCGGTTTGTATATTCGTAACATATGTAGTTGTTTATCTGATTATGTCTGTGAGAGGAACGGCCTGGAACAGTATGTTGCCCTTCGAGCTTTCGTAGAGTATGCCTACGGTGCTGTTGTTCACCATGGTGAGGCAGCTGTAGCCAAGGGATCCGCCGGAGTCGAGCAGGAGCTTGTGGGACCATGTGACGCCCTTGTCGAGACTCGCCTGGATGGTCATGTTGACGCGGCTGGAGCTGCTGTTGGGATTGGAGAAGAGCAGCAGATCCTGCCCGAGGGAGTTGTCGGCGGCGTCGACATGCAGCAGGGAGGCCTCGCAGGTGGGCTCGATTACGGTCTTGTCGGAGGAGTGGGCCGTCCATGTGCGGCCGAGGTCGGAAGAGGTGCAGACGGCACGCGTGTGGGAGTTGGTCTCGTCGCGCATGGAGAGCATCAGCACTCCCGGTTCAATCTCGGCCACGGCGCTCTCGCTGGTGACGGCCCGGGCGTATCCCTCGTAGGCCTGCCATGTGGCGCCATGGTCGGTGGAGTACATGATTCCCGAGTTCAGGGGATACAGGTTATGCATGCTCTTGCTGTCGCCCTCCTGGTGCTGGATGGGAACTACGAGCGTGCCGTCCTTCATGGTGATTCCCCGTCCGGGGCCCTGGAACGTCATTCTCCAGTCCTCTTTCTTGACCTGGCTGGTGATGTTGACAGGGTCGCACCAGGTGAGGCCGTCGTCATCGGAGTAGACCATCATGAACTGGGGCGTGTCGGCAATTTCGAATCCGGTGCCCGCCCATGCGAGGCAGCGCTTGTCGGAATCGTTGTAGTGTCCGTGCGCCCAAACCGAGAAGCAGAAGATGCGGCCGGTGTTCTCGTCAACCAGCAGGCACGGGTCGCCCATGCCGTTCTGGTTCTGCGCCAGGCCGCCGTATTCGCCCATGTCCATTATGATTTTCAGGTCGCTCCAGGTCTTGCCGCCGTCGGTGGAACGTTTCATGCCGACGTCGATGTCGGCCTGGAGGTCGGCGGAAGAGGCGTAGCGCACGTCGTATGCTGCGATGAGCGTACCTGCGGTGGAGGTGACGAGAGCCGGGATGCGGAACGAAGCGACCGTTTCCGAAGAGCCGCGCACGTTCACCGCGTCGCCGCCGTTGTTCAGCAGGACTCCGAAGAGATGCCTTACGGTGTTGTCCTGCTCGATGGGGTATGACGTCCCGTCAACGACTACTTCGGTAACGTCGAAGGTGTAGGAGGAAGACAGGTCGGGATCGTCGACCCAGAAATTGAGGTCGATGTCGGCCGAGACTGTGGATTTGGTGAAACTTGTCATTGTGACGGTGCCGTCGGCTGCGGGCGCCACGTAGCCGCTGTCCATCCATCCGCTCTGCCACAGTCGCAGGCCTGAAACGGACGACAGGTCGGGGCCGGCAATCTTGACCACCAGTTTCTCAAGGGTGCCCGAAGGAAGGGACAGCGAGGCCACAGGGTTGTGGAAAGCCGCTTTCATGGGAATCTTGTAGGCGCTTACCGTAGCTTTGTCGTCTACGGAGAAGTTGATGAAGATGCGCTCGCTCTCCCAGCTGGAACCCTGTCGGGTGTAGCAGTAGCCGGGAGTAGGTCCGGCGATATCGTAGTAGTGCGCTCCGAGCTGGACTTTCTTGGGGGATCCGTCGGCGAGGGTGCTGAGCACGCTGGAGCCGCCGAAGTAGTTGCCGCCCTGGGAATAGCCCAGCAGGTTGGAACTTGCCGGGTGGGCTATGCCGAGTTCGTAAGCGGAGCTGACGCTCGGGTTCATCGCAAGCCCCGGGCGGAAGGTTTCGAAGAAGACCAGGCCGCTGCTTGCGGTGTTGAAGTACAGATAATCGTCGCAGGTGGGACGAAGGTAACTGGCGGCCACGTTGTCCCTGTAGGGGTTTGCAATGCGGAAACGCCTCTCGTCAAGGGTGCTCTGCTGGATGGTTACGCTTACCGTGCCGATTGCCGAACTGCCGTTGATGCGATTGTCGTAGGCAATGTCGGTGTAAGTGCCTTCGCAGAAGTCGGTCCAGGTCTCCCCTTCATAGTAGGCGGGGAAATAGAGGTGCTTGAGGTTGGCGGTGGCGCGTGTATAATAATAGGTGGCGTCGGAGCTGTCGTAGTACACTGCGCCCATCTGGATGTCGAGGGGATTGGAAACGGTGCCCGAGGCAAGCTTGGTCGCACTTGCATCGGACGGCATCTTGATGGCGTAGTTGCGGTCGTCCACGCTGCCGCTAAGGGTAAGGGTCATGCCTGTGACCAGCGGGTCGAAGCTGACTGAGCCTGACGAGTCGATGGTCAGGTACATGTACTCGTCGCCGTCGTACCCGGAACGCTGGAATGCGGTGTTGGCCACGGTGTAAGGATTGGTGATGCGGTAGCTGTTGGCGTCCAGGTCGTTGCGGTAGATTTCCACCGGGACCGCCATGGGCGGGAAGCTGTTGTAGGACCAGAAGAAATCGTCGGTGTAGCGTCCTGTGCCGACGGAAGTCCAGGTATCGGAGGGCCTTGGCTCGTCGGAGAAAAGGATGTGCACGCGGTCCGACGAGGTGTGCCCCTCGCCGTCGCGGCTGTAGTAATAGCTCGAATCGTCAGGGTCGGCATAGACGCAGCCGAGCTGGACGGATACCGGGAGGGTGGAGTCGGAGGCGCTGAACCACAGGACCTTGCTCTCCCTGCCGGTGCGGCTGGCGCTCCAGGACGTGGGATGGTTGAGCGTCATGGCGCGTCCGCCGCTGTCTTTGTCTTCGATGCCGGTGCGGAAGGGGCTGAAGGTAATCTTGCCGTCGTCGGCGATGGTGAAGACGAGGTACGGATCTGCCTCGATGCCTTCCGTGTGGGGCGTATAGCCGAATACCGAGCAGGCGACGGAATAGGGATTCGCGATGCGGAAGGTAGCGGGATCGCTGATGCTGCGCTCGATGGTCACCGTGACGTAGGTTCCGGCGGTGAAGGAACTGTGGCAGCTCCAGAGGAAGTCGTCGAGGAACAGGCCTTCGGTGGTTACGGTCTCCCAGTCTGCGGAGAGTTTCTGGCAGCGCAGGATGCGGCCGCGGGTGAATGTCACGGGGTTGGAGGTGGTGAGTTCCAGACGGCCTCCGGTGCCGGAAGAGGAACCGCAGGTGATGGTGAGCCCGGCGGGCATCGTGCCTTCAGGGATGCAGAAGTAGAAGGTGTGCTCTCCGGACATGCCGCTGAAGCGTATCGTGGATGTGCGGTCGGCGGCCGACTCCGGCGCAGATGCCAGAAGACGGCCGCAGCCCTCGCCGGTCTGCAGGCTGAAAGTGCCGCTGAGCGCGACGTCCGGGGAACTGACGGATATGAAGTCCATGTCTTCCGTAAGGCCGGACACCGGGATGGCCAGGACGGCGGTCATGGGGGAGAAGGCATATGCGCCGTCTATGTCGCGGACTCCCATGAGGGGAATGGAAACAAGGGGGTTGCTGCTCACGTAATCCACTGATGCGGGAAGTGTTACGCTCTGGCTGCCGGCTTCCAGGCTCCACTCCGTGCAAAAGCCTTTCTCCAGGGCCAGCGGATCTGAGGCCGAGGGGTAGAAGGCCCAGTCGGACAGTTCGGCGCCGGGGTGTGTTTCCCGTATGCCGGAAAGGGAAGGGCAGCCCTCGAGGCCGTCGCGGAACCTTGCGGTCGTGCCGGCGTCGGAGGTGGCGAAAGTGGCGGGAACGAAGGCTTCGCCGGTATTGACGGCGACGTCGATGCGGTCGCCCTCGAGCCATGAGAACACGGCCTTCCTGGCGCTTTCGTCGATGGAGTAACCGGTCCTGGTTTCGGCAAAGTAGGCGGACAGGCTTGTGTCCCCGCTTTGGATTGCAGTCTGCTCGACCTCCCTCCGGGTGCAGCTGGCGGCAATGAGAACTACAGCTGGAATGATTGCAAAGTACAAGGTTCTCATAGGCTAAAAAATGAAGGTGAGGTCAACGTCGTCGATGGGTATGTCGGAGCCCGAAGCGTCATCCGATTCGGCAAGCAGGTATTCCAGCCTGTATGCTTCGAGCTGGAGTTCCGGTTTGTTGTATGTTTGTCTTTTCATCTCTATTGGGTGTTAATCCGGATGCGTTTTCCGTCGTACTGTACTGCCCAGAGGCTGTTTCCGGACAGGGAAACGGGAGAATTGAAGCTGTTCCTGTCGGAGAAGTACAGCAGCTGGCCGTCTTCGGAGGTGCCGCGGCGGATTTCTACGGCTACGGCCTCGTCGCAGTTGCTCAGGCTTACGCGGCTTCCGGATACCGAGGCGGCGGGAGTCTTGCTTATGCCGACCTTGTCTTTGTAGGTCTGGAAGTATCCCATGTCACACTCGGCAGTGCGGTCCTCGATGTATTGTATGGGCGCGGCCTTGGGCAGGTTCATGTCGCGTACGCGGGCCTTGGATGCGTTGATCATTGCGTCCGTGACCCGGTAGAGTACGGTGTAGTACTGGGTATACTGCTGGTCTATAGGCACGAAGAAGCCCCAGGCGTCGAAGAACTCCGTGAGGTCGTAACCGGATACGGCGCAGCAGGCCTCGTAGTACTCAAGCTGGCAGAGGCCCGGGTCGTCCTTGTCCCTGCCGACCAGCGTGGCCATTTCTCCGGGCATGGGGTGGGCCCGCAGGTATTCGAACAGTTCGGGGAAGAAATCGGTCTTGACGCCGCAGTTGTGGAAGTAATTCCAGAGCTGCCAGTTCATGCGCATGTGCAGCTCGGGGTCTTCTCCCTGGTAGCTGCCGTCTCCGAGCAGGACCCAGGGCGTCTTGGAGGCATAGTCGGCGGCAAGGTCGGAAACGGTCTTGCCCCTGGACCATACGGTCTTGTAATAGTCGTCACCGGCAAGGCGCATCATGCAGAAGTTGGAGAAGAGGTTGTTGGAACTCTCGGTGGTGGAGCACCAGTTGATGGCCTGCTGGTTGGTGTGCCCCATCTCGTGGCTCGGACCCCATCCGCACTCGTGCGAGCGGAGAGCCTCGCGGGATCCTATGCTGGAAAGGGTGCTGATATTGAACTGTACGCGGCGGTGCGAAGCGTCCATGTAGCCGTCGCCCGAGGTGCTTACTGCGCACATGTGGTTGTTGAACCATGTCTTCTTGTCCAGCCCCATGAGTTCGTGCTGCCAGGTGAGGATGTCGTCCCATGCCTCGATGCCTGAGAGGAAGCTGTTGGGGAAGTCGCTGCGCAGCTGGTTGGTCTGGAAGATGAAGATGACCTTCTTTCCCTTGATGGTAAAGTACTTCCAGGTGCAGCGGTTGAGCAGCTCCTTGTAGCGGGCCTCGCTGTGGCGGGCGGGATCGTAGTAGCCCTGGATGGTGCCGCAGCCGGGCAGGATGTGGACCTTGACGTTCTGGAAGCCTGATACCGGGGTGGTGTCGGGATTCCAGGGGTCGTTCTGGGTGATGGTGTTCATTACGTATGCCATGCCGTCGGCCTGGATGCGTATGGTGTTTACGCCTGCGACCAGCGTGGTGTTCTGGTCGTATCCTTCGTTGCTGCCGCCGCCTCCGTAGTTGGGGCCGGTGCCGTCGGCGCGCTCGCCGTACACGGCAAGGCTGACGGTCTGCCCGGCGGGTATGCGGTCAACGCAGACCACGATGTCGCTGCCGGCCTTGACTTCTATTCCTGTGGGATTGTCCATCGCGGAGTAGATCCTGGTGAGCAGGGACACGTAGACCCTGTTGTCGGAGTAAGGCTCGTAGCTGTGGATGCGGAAATCCTTCTCGCCCTCCTCGTAGGTGCCGTTGAACAGGGGCATGGCCACGTTGGTGGCGAGGTACGGAGATATGCCGTTCATTTTCACTATGTCCTTCTTGGTCACGCCCTCGCGAAGTTCGGAGCAGCTGAGGTCGGTGAAAATGCGGCCTATCCATTCGTTGACCTCGGCCCGGTTGGAGTTGTAGAACTCGACCTCGGCGCAGGTGATGTAGGTGCCGTCTGTATAATTTGCAGAATTGGGGTCTCCGTTGAGGATCTCTATCTTGACCCAGGTGGCGTTTTCGATGGGCTCGCTGAGCTGGGCGGTCTGGTAGCCGCCGTTGCCGCCGAAGTCGAATTTCTGGACGAAAGTGTACTCGTCGGTGGCGTTTGCCTTGCTGTAAACGTTGAACTCGCCGATCTGCCCTCTCCAGTGGGCTCCGGCCGTGCCCTGGTATGCGCGGTGCATTATGCTGATGTAGTCTATGCGATTGCCCGGGTCGAATTCGAATTCCCAGACTACGGGGAAGGTGGTGGCGACTTCGTAGGGGGAGTGGTAGTAGGTCTCGTAGCTGCCGTCCGTGAGGGACTCCACGGGGCCTTCGTAGCTGCTGACCTGGTTGGCCCTGACGGAAACGACGGGGATCCTTGTGTCGGAGAATATTTCCGTGGAAGTGACGGAGATGCTGCTCTGGGTGATTACGCACCGGGTGTCGGCCTCGCTGTCTGAGGCGTCGGCGGCTTTGAGGGTGACCGTGGCCTCGCGCTTGTCGGGGAGTTCGTTCACGTCGACCTGGAACGCAAACCGGGACGTCGCGAAGCTGCGGGTCACCGACATGTCGTGGAAACGTATCCAGTTTTCGCCGTCCTCGGAGTTGAAGGAGGGGTTGCGGACGAGCTGTTCGTCGAGGTTGACATTGGATATCACGTCGAGGTAGACGATACCGCCCTCGGGGCCTATCGTGGCGTCCTTGACGATTATGGCGGGGCCGTATCCGGTCTGCACCACGGACATCCAGTACTCGGACCCGCCTGCGCGTACGGTAACCTGTGCGCGGCGGAGTTCCTCCTTGTCCGTGTTGTCGCTGACGGAAATCATCACGCCTTTTTCGGCGGAGATGCTTCTTCCGACCTGGCACCAGGATGCGCTGGATTCAAATTCCCACTTGTCTTCTGAAATGTTGGTGGTGACGGGAATGAAAGCCACCTGGGCATTCTGGTCGAGCGCTATGACGGAATATTCGTCAATGTCTATCTTGAAGGTGCCGTCCGGGAGGGTGGGCTCCTTTTCGTTGATGCACGCCGCGAGGGCTGTTGCCAGGGCCAGGATTCCTATGTGTCTGTATATGGTTTTCATGGACTTCACTAATTATCGGTTCCAAACAGTTGCAGTTCGGCGACTGCCGTGAATGCGGTGGTTCCGGAGACGCGGAGGTCGCCGGCGACGGATTCTGCGACACCGAAGCGGATGTAGCGGAACGTACTCGAATGTTTCATGACAGGAAGAGTTATCCACTGGCCGGTGACGGCGGATGACATCTCGTCGGTGGCCTGGTCGCCGTTGTCGATCACTTCCCAGGACGAGCCGTCGTTGCTCACGCCCACGACCACGTGCACGGGAATGCCGTTGCCGTTCTGGGTGCGGGTGCAGTAAGACAGCACGATGGCCTTCAGGGGGCTCTTCAGCGCTATGTCCGCATAGACTCCGTACAGGGGGTCGGGGTCGTTGACCGCGGAACTCCAGGGGGAGTGCCAGTACGTGGATTCCTTGCCGTCCACCAGGGCCGGAGCGCCGCCGCCGTCACTGGCCTGGTTGTGGCTGACTGAAATCATGTCCTCGGTGATGGTTATCTGGTCGGGATCCAGGCGCAGGCTCAGAAGGTAGACGTTCTTGGCCGGGTCGATGGAGAATTCGCTCTTGGAGCATCCCGTAAGGACTATCGGAAGGGCGTATTCGGTAAGCATGTCCATGGTTTCCCTGTTGACGGTGACGTCGAAGGAAGACTCGAGGACGCCTTTGTCAAAGTGCAGCGTATTTGCGGACAGGCTGTAAGCCGATTCGGGAAGGAGCTCGTAGCTGCGGCCGTTGGCGTTGTTGTAGTCTTCCAGCCATGAGGCGCCGGCCGCCTCTACGCTGCAGTCGAAGTCCCATTCGTTTTCTTCCATGTTGAGGGTGACGGTGTTGTGGTAAGTTTCCGACATGGGGCTGGCGCTGGTGTAATTGTGCGTTTCGACCCCCGGGCTCACGATGCTCAGGCGGGGGACTTCTATGTCGGGCTTGAGAAGTATGAGGTTTATCTCGTCCGAGACGCTCTTGTCTGCAAACACCTGAAGCCCCAGGGCGTATTCGCTCTCGGGTTCGGCTTCCATCATGGCGCTGAGCTCCACCGTCCTGATGCTCAGGTAAACTACCTTGTAGGCGTCGTTTTCCGAGAATTCCAGGTCGACCTTGTCCTGCTCCTGAAGAGGGCTGCGGTTGGAGTCCACGAAGGAGTAGAGGCTGTGCGGTATGAGTTTGTAGGATGTTTCGTTGGTGATGTTGTACATGGACATCTGCGCCTCGTCGAAGGGGATTACGACTGCCGAAGCGACGCCGTTCAGGTTGCGTCCCGACTTGCATACGGGGATGCGGTAAAGCCCGTCCACTCCGGTGCGGTACAGCGTCAGGGACTGCTCGCCGCCGTTGCGGAAATACACCATCGTCTGGAAATCCTCCATGTAGTCGTCGCGGTGGTCTTCGCAGGCGTATGCGAGAGCGGCGGCACCGGCAAGAAGGAGAAGGTATGTGAATAGACGTGTTTTCATAATCTGCAATCTGTTAGCGTTTTACCATCCATAGTTCTGGGTCAGGACCTTGTTGCGGTCGAGTTCCCGCTGAAGGAAAGGATAGAGGTAGTGGTTGTTGCGGAACACACGGGTCTCGACGACCTTGCGGGTCCACATCTCCGGGGGGACGGAAGTTGCGTTGCGGCTCGATTTGACGCTTACGTCGAGTCCGTACACGGGCCCGTTTAGCAGCTCGGTGCCCTGGAGCCATGTGCGTACGTCGAAGTAGCGGTGGCCTTCCTGGGCGAGTTCCACCTGGCGCTCCCGCTGGATGTAACCGATAAGTTCGTCGATGCCCGCTCCCGGATAGACTTCGGTGATGGAGGGCATTCCGCTGCGGGCGCGGAGTTCGTCCCAGAGCTGCATTGCGAGGTCGTAGTCGACGTCATTGCCGCCAACTCCCGCAGCCTGGCACTCCAGGACCGCCTCTATGTAGTTGAGGTATATTTCGGCGTAGCGGAAGGTGGGGAAGGTGATGTTGCCCCACTGGCCCTGGTACGAATCGAGGGTGTGGTCGTACCATTTGTTGACGAGGTAACCGGTGATGGGGTAGTCGTGCGTGGTGTGCCCGACGGCGCCGTCGGCGAAGAATGCGCGTCCCACGGCGCTTCCGTGCATCCAGCCGCTGCCCGGGTAGTAGACCGTGACGTAGAAACGGGGTTCGCGGCCTGCGTACATGCGGGGCGAATTGGATGTTGCGTCGGAGTCTGAGGCGCTGAGAGCCTTCAGGAAGGGGTTCACTATGCTTACGAGGTCGAACTCGCGGTCGGCGGCAGGATAGCCTGAACGGGAATCCACGAGAGGGGCGCCGCTGCGGTCATATCCGGTAATGGGATAGCGGCCGTCGGCCATTGCGTAGCTGTCGACCGAGGTCTGGGTGGGGCCCCATCCGCCGTAGGCGTCGCCCGTGGCAATGTCGGTAGGGGTGGTGTGGATACCCAGATACCAGCGGCTCTGGTATCCTCCGCCGCAGAAGATGAGCTCGTCGTTCCAGTTCTCCTGGAAGATGCCGTAGTAATTGAGGTAAGGGTTGGAAGGGTCGTCCTTGTCGCGGTACAGGCTGTAAACGCCCAGGTCTATCACCCTTTTTGCAGTCTGTGCGGCCAGGACCCATTTCTGCGGGTCCGGCTCCGTGGGGAAGAGGTTTGTGCCGTCGGGGTTGCGGACCGCCTTGTAGAGCGGATTGCCGTTGAACAGAGGACGGGCGGAGTACAGGTGCAGGCGGGACAGCACCGCGAGCGCGGCGCCCCTGGTGGGGAGTCCGTAGTTGGCGGAAGTGAGCGTGGCGGGAAGGTTCTCGGCGCAGTAGGTGAGTTCTTCGGTGACGTAATCCACACACTCGTCCCAGGTGTTGCGCGGCATCTGAAGGTCCTTTGTGGAGGCCGTAAAGTCCATTACGTCATCGCCTACGAGGAAGACCGGGCCATAGTCGCGCATGAGCAGGAAGTAGGCGTATGCCCTTACCCAGCGGACGCTGTCGTACCAGAGCTGAAGCTGCGTCTGGCGGGCGGAGTCGTTCTCAAGGATGGGGTCGGAGCAGTTCATGACGTTCTTGAGGAAGATGTTGCAGTCCCGGATGCACTCGTAGCGGGAGTTGAAGCGGTCGTTGGGGACGGTGGTGGCGTTCCAGGAACCGAAGTTGATGTAGCGGTACGAGTAGTTCCATGTCATGGACGCTTCGTCAGTGGCTCCGTAGTAGGGGACGCTGCTGTAGAAGTTGGTCGCATCGTTGGGGAGGTAGCCGATGCAGTTGTAGAAGTACTGGCGCGTATAGCTGAACGATGCCCAGATTTTCTCCTCGGTGAGCTGTTCGTCTTCCTGCCTGTCGAGGAAGGAATCGCAGGAGCACAGCGCCAGAGCGGCGCAGAGAACAGTCAGTGCTTTATGTAAGGTATTCTTTTTCATGTCCGTTGTCCTCCGAATTAAAAGTTGGCATTGATACCGAAGGAATAGATCCGGTTGTTAGGGTAAGAGGCGCCCTGGCCTCCGCCCTGTTCGGGGTCCCAGAGTTTGAACTTGCTGAAGGTGAGCAGGTTGTTGCCGGATACGTACAGTCTCAGGGATTGGATGACTCCGGCCCTGGCAAGCAGTTTCTTGGGCAGGGAATAACCCAGTTCGAAATTCTTCAGGCGCAGGAAGCTGCCGTCCCTCTGCCACCAGGAAGAAGTCTGCTGGTTGTTGGAGGAACCGGCTGCGGAGCCTATTGAGAGGCGGGGATAAACTGCCTCGCCGGCACGCGAAAGGTCTTCTCCGTTGTTGGTGAGGCTGTTCCAGCCTTTTTCCCAGACGTCCTTCTGCACGGCGGAACGTTCGATTGACGTGGATGAGAACGGGGCGGTGAGGGAAGAGCCGCTGATGAAGAAGTTTACGTTGCCAATGCCCTGGAAGAAGACGTTGAAGTCGAAGCCCTTGTATTCGGCATTGAATCCGAAGCCGTAGGTGATTTCCGGGAGGGTGGTGTATCCGAGGTAGATCTGGTCGTCGGCGTCGATGCGGCCGTCGCCGTTGATGTCCTGGTACTTGATGTCGCCCACCCTGTACTCGCCGAAGGTCTGTACGGGGGAGTTGGCGATTTCTTCCTCGCTTTCGAACAGGCCGATCGCAAGGAGGCCCCACGGCTGGCTTGCGCCCACGCCGTAAGGTTTGCCGATGCGGTTCTGGTATTTGTACTTCCAGTCGGGCTCGTCGTTGTTTACCAGGCAGTTGCGGTTATATGTAAAGTTGCCGCGCGCCGTCAGGAACACATCTCCCAGCTGCTTGTGGTATTCTGCCGAGAGGTCGACGCCGCGGTTGCGGGTCTCGCCGACGTTCACGTACGGGAGCTTGGATCCGTTCTGGTAGCCGGCGATGCCGGGCAGGCCGCCGCGGAGCATGAGTATGCCGGAACGGTGCGAGTCGAAGTAGTCGGCCATGACACGGAGGTCGTGCCAGAGCTCGAACTCGACGCCGAGGTTGAGCTTGGTTTCTTCTTCCCAGGAGAAGTTGAGGTTCTCCGGCCGGCCGATGGCGAGGCCGTAGCCGCCGTTGCTTCCGGTTTCGCCTAGGTAAGCGTAGTTTCCGGTGATGACGGTGGGCAGGTAGAGCCACCTGTCTCCGCCTATCTGGTCGTTGCCCACCTTGCCGTAGGATCCCTTGAACTTGAACATGTTGAAGGTGTTCCTCAGAGGGGCCCAGAAGTCCTCTTCCGAAATGAGGTAGCCGGCCGAGAAAGCGGGGAAGAAGCCGAAGCGGTGGCCGGGGGCGAAGTTCTCGCTGCCGTTGTAGCCGACGTTGACTTCGGCGAAGTAGCGGTCCTTGAATGCGTAGGTTACGCGGCCTGCCACGCCCTGGTTCTTGTAGGGGAGGGAAGTGGTGGAACTTCCGCCGAGGGTGGTGCGCTTGATGGAGTGGTTGTAAAGGAACATGCCTCCCACGCGGTGCTGGCCGAAGAGGCGGTTGTAAGTGAGGGACGCCTCCAGATAGGTGTTCATGCTGCTGCTGCCGGAGGCTGAGTAGCTGAGGGTCGTGGAGCCTTCTACGATGGGGTCGCCGAAGATGAGGGCGCCGTCGTCGTCACGCCCCTGCGCGTGGTACTGGCGGGGAGTCTTGGTGCGGCTCTGTATCTGGTAGTTCCATGCGTCCCATGAGAACTTCATGTTCCCGGACAGGCCTTCAAGGGGATCCCACAGTTTGCCGAAGTCCTGGGTGAGGCCTATCACGGACTGTGCTGAATTGGAGAAGGACTCCTGGTAACCGGTATGTACCAGCAGGTTCCATGGGTTCTCGTTGGTTCCGGAGGGCCGGGAGATGGTGCCGTCCGAATACTCGTAGGGAACTGCGTTCGGAGACGTGGAGAACGCCCAGCTCCATATTGTCCCGGAGGAGGTGCCGGGGGAGACCCGTGTCTCGTAGATGTTGGCTATGTTGAGGGCGAGGACCGTGGACTCGGTGAGGTTGATGTCGACGTTGGCCCTGAAGTTGAACTTGTCGTAGCTGATGGAGGAGTCGTAGTCGTAGATGTTCCTGGCGTTGCGGAAGATGGAGCTTTCCGTGTAGTAACTGCCCGAAACGAAGTAACGGACCACATCGGTACCGCCGTTTACAGAGACATTCACCCTTTCGTTGCTGGCTACGGGACGGTACATGGTCTCTATCCAGTTGACGTCGGGGTAGAGGTCGGGGTCGCTGTGGGTGCGGTATTTCTCTATTTCCTCGGCGGTGAAATAGTTCTCTCCGGCGGCCCAGTTGTACATTGTTGCGAACTGTTCCGAATTTACGAAGCTCGGCATGATGAGCGGCTGGGTGATGCCGGTTTCCTCGCGGACGTTGACCTTGGGGCGGCCGATGTCGCCTTTCTTGGTGGTGATGATGATGACGCCGTTTGCCCCGCGTACGCCGTAAACCGCGGAGGCGGATGCATCCTTGAGGATGGAGAAGGATGCGATGTCGTCGGTGTCGACGAGGTCTATGTCACGCTCCACGCCGTCTACGAGGACGAGGGGGGTCACAGTGCCCTGGAACGAGGATACGCCGCGGATGTAGAAGTCTGCCGAGCTGGAACCGGGCTGTCCGGTGCGCTGCACCGCCACCACGCCTGCGAGCTGGCCTGCAAGGCCGGTGGAAAGCTGGGCGGACGGAACCTTGATGTTGCTTATGTCTACGGTGGAGATTGCGCCGACGACGGATTCCCGTTTCTGGGTGCCGTAGCCCACGACTACGACTTCTTCGAGGACTTCGGTGTCCAGTTTCATTTGGACGTTGATTTCGGTCCGTCCGTTCACGGAGACTTCCTGGTTGGCATAACCGATGCTGGAGAAAATCAGGATGCCACCTCCGCCTGCGGCGTCGACCGTTATGGTATATTCGCCGTCAAGATTGGTGATGGCACCGTTTACCGTGTTCTTGACAAGGACGCCGGCTCCTATCATCGGTTCGCCAAGTTCGTCCGTGACGACGCCGGTGACGGTGAGCTTGCCTCCCTGCTGGGCAGACGCTTCCGGGGAGTGTGTGATGAGCAGCGGGAACAATACTGCCAAAGCACACAAGCTGGAAATTAGAGGGTGCTTCATTGGTTGGTTATTTGGTTAATAGTATAATTGCATGTGAACTGGTTATCCGGTTACAGTCATGTGGAAGGTGCAATTTAACAATAATATTGTTCATTTGCAAATAAGGCCGGCCGCCGGTGATGAAGTTCTTGTGCCCCGCCATTTTGATATGACGGCCGCAAAACTTATATTTGCGTGCTATGATTTGGATTCTGACTCTTATACTCCTTCTGTGTGCCTCGTGCTCCGGGAACGCCGTACAGGAAGCCACTCTGTATTTCGACGCCCCGGCGACATACTTCGAAGAAGCCCTGCCGCTCGGCAACGGCAGGCTCGGAGCGATGGTCTACGGCGACCCTGTCTGCGAGCACATCTCCCTGAACGACATTACCTTGTGGACGGGCGGGCCGGACAGGGGCCCGGAGCATCCCGACCTTGTGGCAACCGGCCTTGACGGCAGCGGCGCCGACGCCCTCAGGGAGGTAAGGGAGGCCCTTGAACGCGAGGATTATCCCGCTGCCGAAAGGCTGCAGCGGCGCCTGCAGGGGCACTTCAGCGAAAGCTACATGCCGCTCGGCACGCTGCGTCTCGAGTACGGGGACTGCGAAGTCTCCGACTACTCCCGCCGGCTCGACCTCGCCACCGCGACCGCCACGGTCGAATACAAGCGTGACGGCGTCCCCTTCAAGGCCGAATACTTCGTCTCTGCTCCCGACTCCGTAGTGGTGGCTCATATCCGGTCCGGCGGCCCCATAAGCGTAAGCATATCCCTCGATTCCCCCCTCCCGCACACGACGGAGGGCGGCCCCGACGGGCTCAGCATGGAAGGATACGCCGCAGCTCACGCCTATCCCGGCTATTACGACTACCGGCAAATCGCTCCTGACCGGCTGCTTTACGACCCCGGCCGCGGCATTCACTTCTGCACCCGCCTCGCCGTCCAGGCCAAAGACGGGACGCTCGAGTATTCCGACGGCAAACTGCTTGTCCGCGGAGCTGCCGACATCACCCTTTTCCTTGTCAACTCCACCAGTTTCAACGGCTTCGACAAAGACCCCGTGCTGGAAGGGAAACCCTACAGCGAGCTCTCCCTCTCCGCTCTTCGGAACGCCCTGCGCAGAGGGCTCAAGGCCATACGCTCCCGTCAGCTTGCCGACTACACGGCACTTTACGGAAGGGTCCGGCTCGACCTTGGCCGCACCGCCGATTCCGTGCGCACCATGCCCACGCCCGTTCAGCTCAAACGTTACACCGACCTGGGCGAGCACAACCCCGAACTCGAGGCGCTCTACTACCAGTACGGCCGCTACCTGCTCATCAGCAGCTCCCGCACGGCAGGCGTCCCCGCCAACCTTCAGGGCCTCTGGAACGAAAGCACCGACCCGCCGTGGAGCTGCAACTACACCATCAACATCAACCTCGAAGAGAATTACTGGCCCGCCGAGGCCGCGGCACTGCCGGAAATGCACGAGGCCCTGCTCGGCTTCCTCGGGCCCCTGAGCGTCAACGGCAAGGAAGCGGCCGAAAGGATATACGGGGCCTCCAGCGGCTGGAATGCGGGCCACAACAGCGACATCTGGGCCATGGCGACTCCCGTGGGCCTCGGCACCGGCGACCCGTCATGGGCCAACTGGACCATGGGCGGCGCCTGGCTGTCCACCCACATCTGGGAGCACTGGCTCTTCACCCGCGACCGCGCCTCCCTGCGGGAACTCTACCCCATACTCAAAGGGGCCGCCGAATTCTGCCTCGGCTTCCTGATTGAAAAAGACGGCTTCCTGATAACCTCCCCCGGCACGTCTCCCGAGAACTATTACGTCAACTCCGACGGCCTTGCCGGCACCACCCTCTACGGGGCCACTGCCGACCTTGCCATAATCCGTGAGTGCCTCACTGACGCCGTCGCCGCCGCCAGGGAACTGGGCGCCGACGAAGACTTCGTCCGGCAGGCGGAAGGCACCCTGGAGCGCCTGAGGCCGTACCACACGGGATCCGACGGCCACCTTCAGGAGTGGTACCACGACTGGGCCGACTTCGACCCCCGCCACCGTCACCAGTCGCATCTGATTGGCGTATATCCGGGACACCAGATAAGCGGCGGAGAGCTTGCGGCAGCTGCTCTCAAGAGCCTCGAAATCAAAGGCTTCGAGACAACCGGCTGGAGCTGCGGATGGCGTCTGAACCTCTACGCCCGCCTCTGTGACGGGAGCGATGCGTACAAGATGCTCCGGCGCCTGCTCCGCTACGTGAGTCCCGACGGCTACCGCGGGCCCGACGAAAGGCGCGGCGGCGGAACATACCCCAACCTGCTTGACGCCCACTCGCCCTTCCAGATAGACGGCAACTTCGGCGGCTGCGCCGGAATCATGGAGATGCTGCTGCAAAGCACCGACAGCACCGTAACGCCCCTTCCCGCCCTCCCCAAGGAATGGAGCAGCGGCTCCGTGAAGGGCCTGAGGACCCGCCGCGGAACCGCCGTCGACATGAAGTGGAAAGACGGCAAGCTTGTGTCTTTCCGGGAGCGCCCCTGACGGGGCGCTTGATGGGGCTGGCCAAAAATTTTTGGCCAGCCCCATTGGGCCTTCTTAACCCCCGCCAGCTGCCGCTGGCGACCCCTTTCAGGGGTATTTCGGCCTCCGGCCGCTCGCCTGCGGCGAGTTGTTATTTTTCTTCGAACGTACGAGGGTGCCTGTCAGTCACCGGATTGAATCCGCGTCAGCGGGACGTGACGTATTTGTGGAGAGTGCGCCTGACGGCGCCGGTGCCGGCGTAGAGCTCTTTGACCATGCCCTCGATCCGCTCCCCGAGGCCGGCCTCGTAGAGGTCGAGGCCGAAGACGTCGGCGCGGCTGTAGAGGGCCCGCAGGCAGCTCCAGTCCTGGTCGGGACGGCCAGGTTCAAGCGGAGCGACTATGGCCTGCAGCTCCTCCAGCATGGGGTCGGGTGAAGGATCGAATGGCTCGCAGTTGTCGTCCAGTCCCTTGAGATACCTGGCATAACCGGCAAGCACCAGCGGAATCAGCACCAGGTTGGACATGTCGAGGCCGCGGGCGATGTACTTCTTGATGGTCTCGCCGAAGCG